>OLGL01001435.1_pt1 | contig 23583 bp, 21 predicted proteins | sample 1605041 | NCBI WGS metagenome assembly OLGL01 (sample SAMEA3888905, study PRJEB22519) | human gut metagenome | biome: human gut; feature: human-associated habitat; material: faeces | place: Denmark | collected 2010 | reverse complement strand
TCCGTCTGGTCGTGGGTCACGTAGATAAAGGTGGTGTTGATGCGCTGGCGCAGCTTGATCAGCTCTGCCCGCATCTGGTTGCGGAGCTTGGCGTCCAGATTGGACAAAGGCTCGTCCATCAGCAGGACCTTCGGCTCCCGGACGATAGCGCGGCCGATAGCCACGCGCTGACGCTGGCCGCCGGAGAGGGCCTTGGGCTTGCGGTCCAGATACTCCGTAATGTCCAGAATCTCCGCCGCCTGCTCCACCCGCTGATTGATCTCAGCCTTGTCCATTTTCCGCAGCTTCAGGGGGAAAGCGATGTTCTCCCGGACGGTCATGTGGGGGTACAGGGCGTAGTTCTGGAACACCATGGAGATGTCCCGGTCCTTGGGGGCCACATCGTTCATCAGCTGGCCGCCAATGTACAGCTCGCCGCCGGAGATCTCCTCCAGACCGGCCACCATCCGCAGGGTGGTGGACTTGCCGCAGCCGGAGGGGCCAACCAGCACGATGAATTCCTTGTCCTGAATGTGCAGGTTGAAGTTATCAACGGCCAGAACGCCCTCCTCCGTGATCTGGAGGTTGGTCTTTTTCTCCGGCTCGCCCTTCTTCTTTTTCTTAGGCTCCTGATGGGGATAGATCTTCTTGATATTCTTTAAAATGACTTCTGCCATGGTGTGTTCCTCCTATTCGTTTTCGGATGCCGGAAGATACCGGACGTCCAAGGCGCCGTTGGGGCCGACGGTAAACCGCAGAGCCTCATGGGGCGGGATCTGCATACCGGGGACCGGGGGACAGTCGGAAAAATACAGGGCTGCCCCATGATCTGCCAGCAGCTTCATGGTATCCGGATGGGCGCTGTTGTAGCGGCGGTCGCTGGACGCGCAGCAGACCACTGCGGTGGGACGGATCAATTCGGCCAGCGCTTCGTCGACGCCGTCTTTTTGTCCGTGGTGTCCCACTTTGAACAGGTCCGCCCGCAGGTCCGCGGGATCAATGCCGTCATAGCCCGTCACATTGGTGTCCCCCGGCAGCAAAATCCGGGTACCCCGGTAATTCAGCCGCAGAATGAGACTGTAGTTGTTCATGCGGGCATCCAGCGCGTCCAACCGTTGGAGGAACGTACTGCAAACGTTTGCACTATTATACAACGCATTTATTTCGTCCGCAAGGGCCAACTGTTTTTTTGTAGAGGGTGACAGGATCTGAACGGTCAAATCTGGCGCAATCACCAATTCCTGACCACTTTTCGGCGCAAGAATGGTTCCGCCGTGGTCCTCTACCAGAGCGCAAAGGGTGCCGTAGTCATTCAGGGCCTGCATGAATTTGCTTTCAGAGAGGTTTCTCGCCACGGAGCCGTCCAGAGGCCGGAGGGATCGGTAAAGATCCGGCGGCAGCGTTTGCCACAGCACCGCCGGGGGGGTAATCCGGGCTGCCCGCAGGAGACCGCAGAGATGATCCTCATGGATGTGGGTGCTGACGGCCAGATCCAGACGGCGGGTCCCCCGTTTTTCCAGATATTCCTCAATGCGGACCCGACCGGAGGAGCGGTCCGCGAATTCGCTGTCCTCGGCGCTGCCGCCGTCGATCAGAGCGGTGAATACGCCGTCAGGCTTGGAGGGATCCGGGCTTTCCAGTAAAATAGCCTCGCCGTAGCCCACATTTACAAAAGTAACTGTTAACTTCTTCTCTTCCATAAGCACTTACGAAATCGCACGTTTGATGTACACACTGGAAAGCAGCAGGACCAGAACGGTCATCACGATGGCGCCCGCGCTGCCGAAGCCGAAGTCCAGGGACTTGATACCGTAGTTGTAGAGGTACTGGGTGATGGTGGAGGTGCTGTTGGCGGGACCACCGCCGGTCAGCAGGTTCACCTTGTCGAACAGACGGAAGCTGTCGATGGTACGCAGCAGGGCGCACAGGGCCAGGCTGTTCTTGATGTTGGGAAGGGTCACATAAAAGAGGATCTTGAAGCGGTTTGCGCCGTCGATCCGTGCAGCCTCGTACTGGCTCTGCGGCACGGATTGCAGGGCAGCGTACAGCAGCAGGAAGACAAAGGGAGCACTTTGCCACACGTCGATGAGCACTAACATGCCAAAGGCGGTGTGGATATCGGAAAACCAGTTGTAGACCGGCAGGTGCAGAGCCTGCAAAACCTGGTTGACAATGCCGTAGTTAGGAGAGAGCATCATGCGCCAGCTCAGAGCCACAGTGACGGTAGGCAGCAGATACGGCAGGAGCAGCAGGGTGCGCATGGTTTTCTGGCCCCGTTTCAGACTGTTGACAAACAGCGCCATCACAAGACCGATGAACATCTCAAAGATCACAGCAAGAATAGTGAACTTGACGGTGTTGAGAATGGATTGCTGGAAATACGGGTCGCTCAGCAGCTTTGTATAGTTTTGAAGGGCGATAAAATGAGACCCGTTCTTCAGGCTGCGGAGAAGGTTGTAGTCGGTAAAGCTGTAAACCAGCGTAAAGAACAAAGGATACGCCGTCATGATCAGCAGGATCACAACGGTAGGGGACAGCATTCCCAAACCAAACCGTTTGGTCTGGGCATCTGCGGAGCGGAGTTTGGTATTTACGTTTCTTTTCATGACAGCGGCCTCACATTTCAGAAGCGTTACGGATCGTAATCATTAAAAGGAATGGGGGAAACATTCTTTTTTGTTGTGCGGCCGGGCTTTTCGCCCGGCCGCACGTTTCATTACATGCTAAATGGGGATGTAAGCGGAATGCTTACTTCATCAGAGCTTCCAACTGAGTCTGGGCATCGGCCAGGCCCTGATCGACCGTCTTGACGCCGTTGACGATGTTGTCCATCTCAGCGCCCAGGATGGTGTAGAACTGAGTCCACTCAGCAATCACGGGACGATACATACCGCCTTCCAGAGCCTTGCAGACAACCTCATACTGAGGATAGGTCTTGAGGATCTCGGCATCCTGCAGGCTGGAGTAACGGCAGGGCACGCCGCCGGAGGGAACGGTGGACTTCTGGACATCCTTGTCCATCAGGTAGCTCAGCAGCTCGGTGGCCAGTTCCTTGTTCTGGCTGTTGTTGGGGATACCGATGGTCCAAACGCCGTAGACGTTGGCGTTGTGGGTCTCGCCGCCCTTGGCGACAGCACCGGTGATGGCGCAGTAATCAGCAGCGGTATCAGCAGTGGGAGTGTACCAGCCGGGCCAGCCCACACCCATGGTGCCGGCGCCGGTATCGCAGGAAGCGATCAGGTCATCCTTAACCTGGGCGGAACCGGTAGCGATGAGCTTCAGATAGAAGTTCATAGCATCCTTGAACTCGGGAGTATTGACGGTGGGCTGATTGTTGCTGTCGATGACCCAGCCGCCGTAGGACAGCAGGATGGGCAGGAAGTCGACGACCAGGTTGTTCTGGCTGTCGCCACGATAGATGAAGCCCAGCTTGCCGTCAGCCTTGGCCTTTTCGCAGATCGCCAGCATATCCTCCAGAGACAGGATGGTGTCACCGGTGTAACCGGCGGCTTCCACGTTGGCCTTGTTGTACAGCAGGACGGTCACGTTGCCGTAGTAGGGAGCCAGATACAGGTCATCGCCCACATAGCAGATGGCGGTGGTAGCGGGGATCACGTCCTCATCCAGAGAGTAGCCCAGCTCGGTGAGGTTGGCCAGAACGCCGTTCTCGGTGAACTCAGCCATCCAGGAGCCGTCCACCATGCACAGGTCATAGGAGCCCTTGTCATTGATGGCGTCCAGAGCGATGCCGGAGTACAGGTCGCCCTCAGAGAGCTCCTGCACCTCGCAGACAACATTGTGCTCAGCCTCGAAAGCGGGCAGGCACTCCTTGATCACGTCGGCATAGGTGCCGCCACGCAGAATCAGGGACAGCTTTGTGGGTTCTGCGGAGGTATTATCAGCGGGAGTATTGCTGTCAGAGGGAGTCTCGGTCTTACCGCCGCCGCAGGCGGCCAGAGACAGGGCCATAGCCAGCGCCAGGATCAGGGACAACGCTTTTTTCATCTTGTTTTCCTCCTAATCTGAATTGTTGGATTTTATTTTGTTACTCTTTGACAGCACCGCTTGAAAGTCCGGAGATCAAGTAGTTCTGCGCAAAGATCACAAACAGGGTAATGGGAATGACGGAAACCACGCCGCCTGCGGCCACCAGGCCAAAGTTGGTGAGGTTATCCTCCGTGTTCAGCAGGGCCAGCGCCAGAGGAACGGTGTTGTTGACGGCGGTCCGGGTAAAAATGACGGTGTAGGTGTACTCGTTCCAGGCATACATAAAGGAGAGCATGGCCACTGCCGCGATGCCGGGGGCCACCAGCGGCAGCACGATCCGGCAGAACAGCTGCCACTCGGTCGCGCCGTCCACTTTGGCACTTTCCTCCACTTCCTCCGGCAGATCCTGGAAGAAGCTGATCAGGAACCAGATGATTAGCGGCACGTTGATCAGCACACAGGCCAGCAGCACCGGCAGCTTGGTGTTCAGAATACCGAGCTTATTGAACATGATGTACAGCGGGATGGTGAAGGCCACCGGCGGCAGTACACGCACCAGCAGGACCCAGTATGTCATGGGCTTTTTCAGGCCGAACCGGAACCGGCGGCGGGCGATGATATAGGCCGCGCAGATACCGACAACCAGCGAGACAAACAGAGAACCGAACGTAGTCTGCAAGCTGTTGATGATGGCGGTGCCAAAATTCTTGGCCGAAAACAGCTCCGCGAAATGGATGCCTGTCAGACTTTGGGGAATCAAAGCGATATGTCCCCTCATTTCATCCGTAGGCCGGATTGCCATTGCCACCAGCCAGTAGATGGGAAACAGCGAGACCATCAGAAAAAACAGACAGCCTATGGCCTTTCCAACCGTTCCAATTCTCTTTTTCCGTTTCACAAGAACGCCTCCTTATTGAGTGAAAAACGTTTTCCACCGAAGAGTATACATTTTATGTAGTGCTGAAACAATCAAACCCAGGTGAAGCCTGTGTAAAATTTCTGTCAGATCGCGGCGCGGGAGGATGCCCGGATTTTGAGATTCACCGGCACCACCGTCAGCCGGGGAATATCCTGCGCACCGTCCAGCAATGCAGCCATGTGCTCCATACACAGCTCGCCCATCCGGCGGCAATCCACATGGATGGAGCTGAGCTCCGGCTCCATCATGGGGCAGACGGAGGAATCGTCGAAGCCCACCACCGCCAGATCCTCCGGCAGGCGGAGCCCCAGACGCCGGGCGGCTTTCATGACGCCGGCGGCCAGCACATCGTTAAAGGCGAATACGGCGGAGGGCCGATCCGGGCGGCTCAGCAGACGGAGGGCCGCCTCTGTGGCGCTTTGGATATCCCGGTCGCACATCAACGCGCCGGATTCATCCACCGAAAGGCCGTTTTCCCGCATAACGGAGAGAAACGCATTGTAACGGGCACTGGTGACATAAGGGGAGAAGCGGCCCATCAGCATGGCGATTCGTTGATGTCCGGCAGAGATCAGATGGCTGACTACCTGACGCACACCGCCGGCTTCATCCGCCACAATGCAGGGCAGATCGAAGCCCGCCGCCCGGTTGTTTACCAGGACCACGGGGATGTTCTGCCGCTGAAATTCGGAAATCAGATCGGCCTGGGCGTTGCCCGCCAGAATGACGCCCTCAATCTGCTTGCTCTGGGCCGTGCGGGTCCATTCCTCCGCTGTGGAAATCAGAAGCTGGTAGTTGGTGCCGTTGGCGCGGCACATGACGCCCTCGCAAATGCTGGCGTAAAATTCATCCAGGATAGTCGCGCCCTCTTTACAGATCAGAAACGCGATCTTGTCGGTCTGCTGCCGGGCCATGGCCCGGGCAATGGCGCTGGGTTGGTAGTGCAGCGCCTCCGCCGCGGCGTAAACCCGGCGGCGGGTGGATTCCCGCACCCGGTCCGGCGTCGTAAAGGTCCGGGAGACCGTGGCGGTGGAGACGCCGGACAGGCGGGATACATCATAAATCGTTGGGGTATCCATAAAACCGGTTCTCCTTTCCAGTGCAAGAAAGCGCTTACATTCATGCACAATAAAGATAAAGCGCCAAGTGCTGTGATTTGTGCATATGATATCATGGCAAAATTTGGATTGCAATAGAAAATCGCCATTTTCTACAGATATCAAAAACAACGTCTTTCTGTATTGTGCAACATTCACAAATCCAGATATTTTTCTTTGAATGCAGTGCTCCTTGCGTCACCGGTTCTATTCGATAATTCACAAAGCTGCCTATGTAAGCGATTGCATTTTGGAAAAATGCAGCAGCCTCGCCCAGTAATCGCCCGCTTTCAAGAGCCAATATAGCAGGCGGCCATGGATCAACCCATGGCCGCCTGCCGCTGTCGATCTCTTCAGTTTTCCATGTGCCGACCTAAAAAGGCAGCAACGGTCTGGGCCAGTTTGTACTCCGCGTCCCCGGCAGCAGTGGGGCTGTCGCTGATGAACAGCACCAGTCCCAGCAGATCTCCCTCCGAAAGGATCGGCGCGGCCACAATGGCCATCAGGCGGTCACTGCTGTCGGATACCGGGATCTGGGGCCCTTGACCGTCATATTGGTAGATGCGGCGGTTCTCCATAACCTGCTCCAGTTGGGCGGTAATGCCCTTGCCCAGCAGCTCCCGCTTGGCGCCGCCGGCCACGGCAATGACGCTGTCCCGGTCTGTCACGGCACAGATGGCCCCGGTGGAACGGCTCATAGTCTCGCAAAGCTGGGCCGCAAAATCATCCAGCCCGCCCATGAGGGAATACTTTTTGAAGATGACCTCGCCATCCCGGCTGGTATAGATCTCCAGCGGATCGCCCTCGCGGATGCGCATAGTGCGGCGGATCTCCTTGGGAATGACCACCCGGCCCAGGTCATCTTATTGTGTCAAGCAGGTGCAAAAAATTTTTGTGATGTCCCAAAAAGCCTTGAAATAACGCCATTTTTCGGCTTTTGGGACAATCACAAATTGCTGCTTTTCTTGCTACCCATTGAGTAATTTTAGGGACAAAAATCGACTTTTTCTGATATTTTCTCCTACACTGCCGTAAAGAGGTCATCAAACTTCCAGATGATTTCAATGTTCTGGCTGTCCGTGACAAGCACTTTATCAACTGCATCGAACATCATGTTTTTGAGGGTTTCATCGTCCATCAAGCTGGTCTGCTGGGCGATGGCTCTCTTTTTTTGTGCCTGCTCCTGCACTGTCAGATATTCCTGATAAGCAAGCTCCGTTTCGGCAATTTCGTTCTTGACTTCTTCCGTGCGCTGATCCCGCATGGAGCGGAGACGGATAAACTCCTCTCTGCTGATACGCCCCTCCCGATAGTCAAGATAGCTTTGTATCTTCTGGCTCTTTGCCGACTCCAGCTCGCTTGTGAGGGCTTTGAGCCGTTGCCTGAGCTGTGTTCCTTTGGAGCCGGATGTCGGGGCTTTTCCTCGTGCCTGCACCGTCATAATGGCAATCTGTGCTTTCAGGGCTTCAAAAACAACATCCTCTATATTGGTCTTATCCCAGCGAACATCCCTGCATGGATTTTCGCTTTCACTCCAGTAAGGGGTCATACAATAATAATGCACATCACTTCCGAAGGTTTTCTGGAGTTTCCGTCCACAGTGAGCACAATAAAGAGGCAACGTTTCCTGTCCAGGCTGTTTTGTATAGGGACGAACCTTTCGCAAAGCTGCGTTGGCTGCTTCAAATTCCTCTGCTGTAACAATAGCTTCGTGAGCACCTTCATGGACAAACCATTCATCTTTGGGTACACGGCGCTGTGCGCTGTCCCTGATTTTTCGGCTCTCACGGGTGTGCGTGACCATGCAGCCGGTGTATTTCACATTCCTCACCATCTCGATGATACGGTTATGCGTCCACACCGGGCGCTTCCCATCCGAGGTGCTTCTTCTGACGCCTTTGTGTTGAGCCGGAGTTGGAACGCCCTCTGCGTTCAGTTCTCTGGCAACCTGGCTGGTGGACTTCCCGGCAATCACATCCAAAAAAATTCGCCGGACAACAGCAGCCGCTTCCGGGTCAAGCACCATCTGATGCTTTTGCCCTGGAAGAACCTGATAACCATAGGTGCAGCAGGTAACATAGCTACCGTCTCTCTGCTTGGTTCTCATAGCGGTCTTTACCTTTTTAGAAAGGTCTTTGCTGTAATAGTCGTAAATCAGGTTTTTGAAGGCGACATCCATACCAGCGGTATTTCCCAGAGACTTTTCACTGTCATAGTTATCGTTTATGGAAATCATTCTGACACCAAGAAACGGAAAGATATGTTCCAAGTAGTCACCGACTTCCAAATAGTCACGACCAAAACGGGAAAGGTCTTTGACAATTACGATATGGATTTCTCCCTCACGGATCAGGTCAATCATTCTCTGAAAGTCCGGTCGCTCGAAGTTCGTGCCGGTAAAACCGTCATCACAAAACTCCATCTGCGGAAGTCCGGCAAGGTAAGAGTTTTCCTTAATGTATCGCTGAATCAGCTGACGCTGTGCAGTGATACTGTTGCTGTCATCCTTCGCCATGTTAGTTTTCTTATCTACATCTTCCAAGGAAAGACGAAGGTAAACCGCAATGCACTTCTTCATTTTACGCAACCTCCTTTCTGAGAGTTTCAATCGTATCGAGAACATCCCGAAACGCATCCATGTGCTTAAACCGGATACTCAGGGAACTGTCCTCATTCATCTGCATGGACTCAATCATTGCATTCACAAGCTCTGCACTGATTTCCGTCACTTCATAATACTTCTTTACAAGAACATCCCATTTTTTCGCACTACTGAGCTGTTCCTGGTACTGAACTTTCGTACTTTCGACTTCACCCAGCTGTTTCTCCAGGCGGGCAATCTCTGTCATTATGACTTCACGGGTCTGAGCGTAATCATTCTCATCGAGAAATCCCTCCCGCAGATCACGATACAGCCCAGAGAACAAAGCCTTTTTCTGCTCAATCTTTTTCTTAAGAGCTTTTGCTTCGTCTGCCTGCCCGGATTTCTTTACCTGCGCCTTTTTCATTGCCAGCAGCCTCTCCAGTGTCTGTCGGCAGTCGATAAATAAATCGAACTGTGCCTTAATGCTGGTCAAAACCGCTTCATCCAAATCAGCTTTTCGCATCCTCTTTGCGTTGCAGGCTCTGACACCATGCTCAACATAGGTCGGACACTTAAAGGTGAAATACACTTTGTCTTTCTCTCTGCTGAAGGAACGCACCAATTTAATAACGGCACCACAATCGGCACAGGTAAATTTCTTTCCATAAATATTAACAGCCTTTGGCAAATGATCGTACTTACCGCTATTCGCTTTTTGCACCGCCGTTGCTTTGCGGTTAATTTCCTGAACCTGGTCGAACAGTTCTTTGTCAATAATCGGCTCATGGGTGTTCTCAACGATGATCCAGTCCTGCTCGGCAGTCCTATGAAACGGAATTCCGCCGTACAGACATTGTGTTGCTTTTCTCTGAGCCAGATGACCCAGATAAGTAATATCTCTAAGTATCTCTGTCACCATGTGCTTGTTCCAGAGAATCCTCCGGGACTTTTGATTGTTATTTGTAACAATCCCACGGTCTGCCTTGTACTGACCGGGAGAGGGAATCCCCATGTCATTGAGCTTCTTATTGATGCCCATATAACTCATCCCCTCAGAACGCCACTGATAAATCTGTCTGACGATGGGGGCTGTTTCCGGGTTTACAATCAGCTGATTTTTATTCTCCGGAGACTTCATATAGCCATATTTTTCCCAGGAACCAATATAATCTCCACTCTCCATCTTATCTCTCAGTGCCGAGGATACCTTACGGGAAATATCCTTTGCATAGTAGTCGTTGATAATGTTGGACAGGGACACCGACAGCTGATCGTTGGAGCCAACAATGTCAGTATCGAAGTTGTCGTTGACCGCAATAAATCGAAGCCCAAAGAACGGGCAGATTTTTTCCAGGAACTCACCGGTTTCAATGTAGTTTCGTCCCAAACGAGAAAGGTCTTTGACAATGATGCAGTTGATTTTCTTCTGTTGAACAGCTTCCATCATTCTCTGCCATTCCGGTCTGTCAAAGTCAGTACCAGTATAACCATTGTCAGAAAAGACTTCAACCAGACGAAAGTAAGGGCGGCTGGCAATATAACTTTCCAGCAAAGCAGTCTGGTTCTCGATGGAATCCGAGTTATTTAGATTGTCTTCACGGGACAGACGGACATAGATCGCTGTCTCATAAACCTTTGTGACCTGTTCCTGGGGAACAGTCTGTTCTGCTGCTTTTTGCCGACGGTTTGCAGTTCTTGCCATTTAGCTCACCTCCCTTGTAAGTGGAATCAGTTTTCCATTCGATTCGCCCTGATATTCTTCAAGGAAGTCAAGAATCGCCTGAAACTGGTTTGCATTGTTGAGAACGATGTTGACCTGCTTCCCATGGTCAATTTCAATTCTTTCAATAAAGTGAACCACAACACGGCGGTTCAGCTCCTGAATGTTTTCATATTCACGGAACTGTGCCAGCCAGCTCTGCTGACCGGTGAGCCCGGAGCTGACTGTATTTCGGTCGCTGGTAAGACGGCCAATCGCATCCTGCGCTTCTTTGATTTTCTGGTCGCAGTCCGCTTTGAATATCCTGTATTCCTCTAGCGTAATCATTTCCGACTTGAAATCCTCATAAATGCCAGCTTTCATCTTCTTGTTGTACTCGATGATTTCTTCTTGTCGAACAATTCTGGTCTGAATGAGTTCCAGTTCTCTGCGCTCCCAGGATATGCCGTTAATTTCACGCAAAGCTCTTTCCAGATCAAGAGCCAAAGCAACCTGAGATTGAATGACCGCAAGAACAGCATCATAAACATCCTGTTCTTTAATGCGATGTGGCTCACATTCATGCCGGTTCTGCTTATTGGTCGTGCAGATGAAATACACATACTCTTTGCCGTTGGATTTTGTCTTTTTACGGGTCATGGAACCCTGACAGTCCGCACAGAATATCTTTCCGGAGAACAGATGCACCGCATCTGAACCAGAAGGACTTCTGGTGTCCTCCAGCATCAGCTTCTGAACCGCATCAAAGATAGCCGGAGAAATAATAGCTTCATGGGCATTTTCAATCCTTACCCATTCGGATTGATCTTTCTTGCTGCGTACCTTAACCTTATGGTTCGGTGTCATGGTTTTGCCCTGAACCAGAGTTCCGGTGTACATCTCGTTCTTCAAGATACGATAGATAGCGACCGGACTCCAATCTGTTCTGACTTGTTTTCGGAAACCGGACTGGAACTTGGAACCACTGAGCCGTTTGTATTCATACGGAGATGGAACCCCATCACGATTCAGCCTGTCGGCAATCTGTGCAGGACTGAATCCGTCAATCTTCATACGGAAGATACTCTCCACAATCGGCGCCACAGTTCGGTCAATCACCAGCTGATTTTTATTTTCTTCGGAACGCTGGTAGCCATAGACTACATGAGTTCCAACGAACTCGCCATTTCTTCTCTTGGTTTCCAGGTTGGAACGGACTTTAATAGAAATATCTCGGCTGTATGAGTCGTTAATCAGATTCTTGAACGGCAGGATAATTTCATTTCCAGCCTGCTGGCTCTTAACAGAATCATAGCTATCGTTGATAGCGATAAATCGAACTCCGAGGGCAGGAAAAATTTTCTCGATATATCTGCCTGATTCAATATAGTCACGACCAAAACGGGAAAGGTCTTTGACTACGATGCAGTTTATTTTTCTCTGCTTTACCAACTCAATCATCTGCTGAAAAGCAGGACGGTCAAAATTTGCACCGGTAAAACCGTCATCACAAAATTCCTGAGTCGAGACAACCTCTGGATGCTGCTTCAGGAAATTTTCAATCAATTTTCGCTGATTTGCGATACTGTTACTTTCTTTTTTCTCCCCTAAAGAAGAAAAGTCGCCATCTTCCTTCGATAATCTCAGGTAGATGGCGGCATGGTAAGTGCTATCCATAATTGTTTGCATAATTCGCCACTCCTGTCTGATTTTCGATTAGAAGTCGAAAAACAAACCGGAGTTCCGCTAATTTTGTCCAAGGCTATGATAACATATCCGGGAGCGGAATTCCAGTTTGTCACTGTAAAAGTACCACGCCAATTTCTGCCAACGAGAATCCGTCACATCGTTGCAATCATGTTAATAAAATTATCGGTGATCGTATTTTGCGTATTTGCAAACGACACCTTTACAACCGTATCACCCACTTTGAACTGATACGGATTTTTGATCTGCTCGATGAAAGATTTGATTCTTTCCTCACTGGGCAGGGAACGGTCAATTTTTACATCACGGATGTCTACCAGCTGTTCCCTGAAAGCTGCATCTCCTGTTTCGCTTCTTGCCATCTGCAATTCACCACCTTCGATAATCATTCTTGCCAAAAATTCCCTTTGTTATTCAAAGAGTATCATCAGCAAAAGGATAGGCAGAACCATTCAGCACGGTTCTGCCCATAGTTTTCACTGACGAGATAGCGGACGCAATGCCAGACTGATAAGCAGCGCCGCATTGATTCCAAACATTTCTTTTCGGGTTACTTTACCCAGGTATCGTTCGACACGCTGCTTGTCAATGGTTCTGATCTGCTCCAGCAATACTACGGAAGGAGCAGAGAGCGCCGGATTGCTTCTAATCAGGTAATGAGTTGGCTGTTTCGTCTTTTTTCTGGTCTTTGTTGTGATGGAAGCCACAATCAAAGTCGGAGAATGATGGTTGCCGGTATTATTCTGAATCACAATGACCGGACGTATTCCACCTTGCTCCGAACCATATACGGGAGACAGATCAGCCATGTAAATATCACCTCTGCGATACTCCCAATCTTTTTTCATCACCTGCAAGTCCTCCTTTCGTGGGGTATGTACAAGGAACCGACCGTTGATTGACAGCCGGTTCCTTCGGTTTACTATGTCACTCCCATATTTGTCCTCGACACCCCTGGGCGGCAAAATACTGATTTTGCCGGGAAATCATCAAGCGGCTGGCAGCTTACCAGCTCCATAGGAATCCAACCTCCCCGTGGTTCTCACCGGGCTGCCCCCATTGCGTGATCCCCAAAGGGGCTGTGGCTGGGCAGAAGTATCATTATACCTGTTTCTTTCATCGCCGTATCGGGAGCTACCCGATAATTACAGCCGGTAGGATTCGCTCATTTCTCCATAGAAACCAGTCGAATAAAATGTGAAGCTGTTTATGGAGGAAATATCATGGCGTACCGCTGATGTGGCTGGCATTTTCTAATGCCGGAAACAGGAACGTGCTTGACGAATGACTGATTCAGTTTTCAAGGTACAAACGGTTAATTTGTGGTTTAACCTTGATTAAATTGTACTGAAAATCCACTGATAATCCGATTGACTGGCAGTGCGCAACTGTTGCACAATATGTGCACAATTACATTTCCTGTTCCAAGCCAGTCAGAAAAGAAATAACTAACTGTAACCCTAATTTCTTATTGCCATCCTGTGGTGTTCTTCCCAAAATTAAATAGTCCAATGTAACTCCAGACAGCTCTGCAATTTCAATAAGTAAATCAATAGAGGGGCTTCTGTCACCAATCTCGATTTTGGATAGAGCACTCCTGCTGATGTTGATTTTTTGAGAATATTGTTCCTGGTTGTATCCCAGCAATTCTCTAAGTCTCGCAATACGTTTACCGACCTCTTTTGGATCAAAATACATTCTTTATTCCTCCGTGTTCTTGAAATTTGAAAATTAAAATTTCAAGAACAGCCGGAGGTGCTCTAATCCATATACATAATTGGGTAAGACTAATGCGATATATAATGGCTTTATCTTTCCAATAGCACAGCCTATACATAAAAAGCTCCCTTTCGAAACACTCGAAAAGGAGCTCCATAACAAACCAATAAACCGGATAAGAAATCGTTCTAACATATAAATGGTGCACTCCATTTTGAGTGTTAGAACATTACTTCCGGAATAACTGTTCTCATATTCAGTTAAATTTGTCCTTGCCGGAAATCTGCGCAGACGATCAAGGACAGTTCTCTAAGTCTTTTGAAACATTTGATATTTCTATCTTCTGGTTTCATTATACTTTCTACTGTCATTACTGTCCTTAACTATGGATGAGAGCTTTATGCTAAAAAATAATGTGTTTTTCTGCAAAAATCTGAAAATATATTTCAAATTTTTGAAAGCCAATATATAATAGTAATCATAATAATTGAGGAGGTACTACAATGGGAAAAAATCCAATTAGAATAAATGAAAACCCAAAGTATTCCGAAGATAAGGCAATACAGAATATTGCGATCAAGAAGCGATTAGCTAGATTTTATAGAGAACTTGAGGAGCGTCCTTCTATATATAGTTTGCAGAGAATTCTTGCTAAAATGGACGATGGTTTTGTAGCCAGTTATAATACATTGAATGATATGCTTTCGGAAAGCCCATCCCCAACAACCCCCAATTTACACCTTGTACTTGCACTTTGTAGATATTGGAATTTAGATTATGCAACTATTTTTGCTCCTGCATCACAAGATCGCAAACCTGTTCCTTCTTCCAACGCTCTTGCTGAAAATCTAACAATTCTAACTGACAGAAAATATTTCGGGAAATTTTATGGCTATATGTATACAAAAAACATTAAAAGAAAAGAGATCATAAAGTTTACACTACAAATAGATTCTTTTGCCGATTCAACGTTAGCAAGACTTATTACATACAGCAATCCTGAAAAAGTAAGTGGTGAGATGGTAGAACATACCGCTACATATAAAGGAATACCTGTGTTAATACCAAAGAAAAAGATTATTACGATGACATTAACTGATGATGAAGGTCAGTTTTATTCTTTCTTTTTTGATTACAGGGCATATAATGTTGAAAAGCTTTATTATCGAAAAGGGATTGCAATTACATCCGAATCCGAATCGGACAAACCTCTACTGTGTAATTTTGTCTTATTCCAAAATGAATTAAGTAAAGAAAAGTGCAAAAAGTTTATTCCTGGGCTACTCCCACTTACAGATGACTATTTTATTATTAAAAAATCTGTACTAAATGATTTTGCAAACGACGAAGAAATGGCTTCGTTCTTTAGAGATTATTCTTATAATTGGCAAGGAAAAGAGGATTTGATGATTCGGATTCGATTTTCCCATGTATTAAAATCTATAGATAATGAGGCTGACGCATCCGAAAGAAATCGTGTCATTAAAGCACTTCTCCGCTTACAGGAAAAATGCCAATCCCCTAATCGTATAGAATATGCAAATCCAGAAGGGATGCCAGGATTTGCAAAAACATATTTACAGAGAGAAAAATAGTAATTCCAGTTTTATAACTCTTTTTCCAACTCAGTCAAAAAAGAAATAACCAACTGCATCCCAAGTTTTTTATTACCATCCTGTGGTGTTCTTCCCAAAATTAAATAGTCCAATGTAACTCCAGACAGCTCTGCAATTTCAATAAGTAAATCAATAGAGGGGCTTCTGTCACCAATCTCGATTTTGGATAGAGCACTCCTGCTGATGTTGATTTTTTGAGAATATTGTTCCTGGTTGTATCCCAGCAATTCTCTAAGTCTCGCAATACGTTTACCGACCTCTTTTGGATCAAAATACATTCTTCATTCCTCCGTTTCCTTGAAATTTGAAAATCGAAATCTCAAGGGAAAAGGAGAATCACGAATACGATTTGTAAACCGTCCTTTCATTTGCCCATCCTCCATGCAGGAATGAAAAAAGAGCCAGAGGATTTCTCTGACTCTCATTCATGCCGTTGTCTGGAAGAAGGCATAAAAAAAGCCCCACACCTTTCGGCACGGGGCAATTCTAATATTCTGTTTTCGATATGCTGCAATCTCCCAGCATACAAAGGATAACACTTGACAGGTCGGACTTTCAGTAGGAAAACTATCGGATTTCAGTCGGATTTATGTCGGACTAAATCTGTATCAATCCACGTTTTCTACGAACACTTTCTCTTGATCTATAAGGAAATGTTTCAATTTCGGAATACTGCTTCTCCAAAGAGATAGCCCGAACAGCATGATTGCTTCTTTTTTACGGTCATAGAAAGTGCTTCGTTCCATATCCAACAATTCGAGCAGCTCAGATTCTCTGTATTTGAATCGGGTAAGATAGCACTTCGACAAAATCTCACAATACAAATCCCCTCTACACGGATAATCCCGAACACGAAGCATGGTGTTTTCCACCAGCTCAATAATCCATTTTGTTTCAAATAGTGAACGAATGCGTTCCTCAAAGCGTTCTCTTGCTTCATCCGGAGCGAACGTTTCTAAATAAACCAGCGCACTGTCCAAATCAGAACCGCAGTAGCATATTAACTCATCATGTGCCTCGTCTGCTCGTCCAACCGCTGACCAGCAGACATCTCTATAAATAGACAAAATCAGTTTTGATCGCTCATACAACACTTTTTCTTCGACTTGCTGCATCCTGCAAAGCATTCGAATACTATTCAAAGCCTGAGCATTATTTCTTCCCATACGCATTCTCCTTCCGTATTATGTCATAGATTCAAATTCCTTTCTAATCCAGCCTTCCGACAAAAGGGAAAGAAAATATCAGAGGGCAGGCAATGTGACTTCGGAAGTTTACATTTTCCGGAGCCTGATGTAAATTATACAACCGGAAGTTCTTGACTTTCTGTAACTTCCGATATATAATTAAGCAGAAGTTAAACTTCTGATTATATTTCCCATTATAGCATCTTTCGGAAGTTTGTCAATGCATAATCGGAAGTTACAAGATAATATTTTAATGAAAGGACGTGTATGACAATGACGTTTGGTGAAAAATTGAAAGAAGCACGCTTGGCATTGAACCTTTCTCAAACTGAACTCTCTCATCTAACCGGAATTTCCGAGAGATCCCTTTATACCTATGAACAGCTGGGAACTATCCCCCGTAAAAGCAATATCAGAAAACTTGCAGAAGCTCTGCATATTTCCGTATCCTATCTCCTCGATGATGATGAAACCGATACGCAGAGTCATATAGACGAGGATATGTTTATTTCAGACGCAAGGGAGAAGTTTGGGGCAAAAGGAGCCAAAGAAGCGCAGGAAGTTCTGGGACGTGTCAGCTCATTGTTCGCCGGTGGTGATCTGGACGATGATGCAAAAGATGTGTTCTTCCAGGCGGTGATGACGGTGTATATGGATTCCAAAAAGGCTGCTCAGGATAAATTCACACCAAAAAAATATAGGAAACACAAGGAACAGTCCTAATTATTGGATACATCAGACGTTATAATTATATCTGAATAGTTTTATCCGTGTTTTCTGCCCCTGTTTCGGAGGTGATGAAGGTGAGAACAGCAATACACATCGCAGAAACCGTTGAAAAACTGGTGAAGAAGTACGACACCAGAGACCCTTATGAACTGTGCCAGTTGCTCGGCATCAAAGTTCATTTCATAGATATGAAGAAGAAACTGAAAGGTTTCTTTTTCTACCAATCCCGACAGAAAAATATTGTCATCGACGATAATGTCAATAATGTATTGGAGCGAATCCTGATTGCCCATGAGTTGGGTCACGCTGTCTTACATACCAAGATTGCCATGATGAAAGGTTTTCAGGAAATGGAGGTTTTCGACAGTAGCTCCAAGGAAGAAGATGAGGCAAATTTCTTTGCTGCCGAGTTGTTGCTTGAAGATGAAGAAGTGCTGTCTTGCCTTTCAGAGTATTCATTCTTTGAAGCGGCACAAAGGCTGTATGTTCCGGCAGCCCTCTTAGATTATAAATTCAGCCTACTCCACGAAAAGGGAGAACTGGTAAATCCTATGTATCTTCGCAAATCCAACTTCCTGAAGGGTGACTTGAATGACTATAATCCGGGCGTTGACTTTGATTATGAATAAATTTTTCGACTTAAAGACGAAGGCAGACCTGCCGAGACACAGGTCTGCCATTTTTATGGGGTATAACTATCAACAGAATTGAAAAGCGCCCCCTTAATTTCCATTATATCTTCGATAGAGATTTTCAAACCATCAACCAGAATGACCTCTCGCTTATACTCGTCAATCTTTTTTATCTTTCCAGTGATGCTGATATATGCACCGCCGTCTTTCTTAGTATCCGGCTTGAAATATGTGATTATGATTTCTTCCCCCCGGTTTTCCAAAGTAATCCGCAATTTTGCATCCAGAGCTGCTTTTTCATACTCATCCAGTTCGATCCGCTTGTCTGTCAACCTTGCGGTTTCCTTTACTGCCGCATCATAACCGGTCAATGCAGCAAAGGGAGAAAACTGTGCCGCACGATCTATCATAGACATTGGCTGTCTCTTGGAGGAAACATGGTGGGGCATATTGATAATGTCCTCGTATTTGTGATCGCCTGTAAATCCCATGCGGCACCTCCTTTAATCCATTAAATCAAAATCGTCATCCGTACATTTACGGATTATATGCTTTGTTTTCTCCAGCGGCAGGGGAATTCCGTCCTCCGGGAAATATTCCTTCTTTACGACTTCAACGATTGTTTCGTGATTATCCTTACCAGCTGGCACAAGCACAAAATCGCCGACTTCTATTGAGTCGTCATCTGCTATGTAATAATAGCTCCTGTATCCCTCGTCAAAGGTTACACTGCAATAGATTATATCCCTGCTGGTTCGCCGCACCTTTCCGTAGACAGTAGGATTCATAATTTCCCCCCAGCCGTAGAAAGTCATGAACTCAAACACGGAATCTATAAACTCTGTCCAATCATCCGGCAGACCTTTTTTGTCATAAGTTCCCTGGATGACCTTTTCTTTTCCATGTTGAGTAAATACCTTGATAATGTAATCTCTGCTTTCAAGCGGATCAACAAATACATCTTCTGGATTCCCTTCAATATGTTCAAATAGTGTATTTGCATCCAAATCTTCCAGCAAACTCTCAACTCCATCTTCAACCTTATATTGGCGGGTGACAGAGCAGCCTGTACCGATATTCTGAATATGCTCTATGGTTTCCATATCACTATCAATAATCATGGACTCTGTGTAGTCCCAGGTCGCATATTCGATCTTTTCAGAAATCGCTTCCTTCGGCTTGATTTTGGTAATGCGGTGGTAGTATATCTCAATTCGCTTCACAACATCAGGTTTTGCGTTTCCATCAAAAGCATAGAGGTCGGGCATACCCAGACTTTCACGAAGCAGATCAGATAAATCAATCCCATCAACCTCAAAATGTGAACACAACGACCCACGAAATTTATAAGTCTTGCTGTCTGTGTTCGTCAGTTCCATGCTCCAGTCACTAATATCTGTAGCCAAAACCTCATCATACCCCTCACTAAAATAAGTGGTGAAGGCAGAGAAAATCTTATCTGTACCAGCCATATCCAGCTTCAAATTCTGTGTTCTGGACTTCTCATACCGTCCATCACGATTCTGTCCGCAAATGTAGGCAGAAAACCATACTCGTCCCTCTGAATTGATGGTGATGTGCTGCTCAATTTCCTCATCCGGTTCCGGACAGGGACCATAACACAGCCGATTGGAGACAATATGGATCTTTTGAAGCTGCCCAGAAAAGATAAAGGGATTTTCCCCAGAAAGTATTGCCAAACGGCTCAGGGCGAGAATAAACCAAGATCGATTTTCAGGCTCCAATATGGAAGCAGCATCATAAGCCCAGTGATTGAAGTATCTCCATTGAGAGTAGATTGCGGAGCCAAGAAGGTCGATGTCTGTCACATCCTCAATGATCTTGTCGAGTTCATCACATTTACTTGCCGCACCCCCATATTTCTCCGAAAAGGCACGACCGCAATCCATCTGAAATCCGAGAGCAGCACAGTCATCTGCCATATAGTGATTGACAAGCTCAACGTAATTGATTCTCTGATCTCTAAACTTATCAAGCCACTTTTCTGCAAAGTCATGGACTTTCTTCAAATTTCTCATGCGCCCCCTCCTTCTCTCTAATATCAAAGAACGTATCCTATTTTGTTTACTCCGATAATCCCTCTGCGAATCATCGTGATGTTTATGGTTTCAAACGAAACTCTACGAACACCTATTTCTACAGATGTTTTACCAATCGGGATTCTTGGAATATAAGTCCGTGGTATCGTAACAGTGTCAATGCCAATTTCATTCAAAATTTCTTCAGGAAGTTCATAGTTCTGTTCCACTAATCCAAAACAAGTAAATCCAGTATCCTTACAGAACGATATTAACTTGTTTTTTCCAATATTATATACAACGGAAAAAGCCGAGCCAATCAAACTACCAATGAGATAGCCAAGTCCTGGTAGTTGAAATCCAAATGCTTGACCAATTATTCCTCCAATTTTCACTCCTGCAAGAAAACCAGCGGATATAACCACAGAATCAGCAAAAGCTGCTCCCATTTGCAGTGATGTCATTTTGCCTGATGCAACTAAAATACTATTCTTTATCGTTTCCATAGCGATTGCTACGACCGTACCCATTGCAATCGGAGTTAGACTTCTAAATGCTTCACCAAGCATTCCTTTCTGACAGGAAATATAAATCGCACAGGAGACTGATCCACGCAAAAATCCCTCAGTACCTGTTGTGATTGCTTTTTCACCCATCTGTTTGACTCTCTGAACATCAATTTGTCCTGTCTTAATCAGATAATCAATAGATTTGTAAATTTCTGGAGCCAACTGGAAAGCCACAGTTACAGCCGCTGCTGTCAGCCCCGCTTTTGCCGCTTGCTTTACAAGATATTCAGTTTTAATTGCACTGGAGAGACTTTCTCCAAAATGCTCCGGGTCAAATTCATCCTTTTTGACCCGCTGTGCCATCTCCAAATCCTCTTGTTTTGTAAGCGGTATAGATTCTACTCCAGTTTTATCACTAACTCGGTCAGTAAAATGTTTACCTGCATCTCTGTATGAATCAGCAATTTCAGGACGAATATCTGCATTTCTTGCTGCTTGATGTTCAGCTGCCTGAGTAGCGCCTTCAAGATGATCAGACGGAATCAGCCTTTCTTGATTAAAATACTTGGGTCTGCCCAGATCTTTAGAATATTCTGCTTGTGCTATAGCACTTTTCTCCGCATTTTTCATATACTTAGAACTGTAATCCACTCCGAAATTAGTTCTAATATCGACTGACCCATAATTTATACGGTCATCCACATCAACCCAAGCCCTATGCTTAGAACCGGCTGCAATTGCATCGACATTGAATGTATCAGCGTGCCACACCTCAGCTAAGTAGCCTCCAAGGACAGCATCTGTCTGGTTGCTTTTAAGATTTACTATATCTCGTGCAAGCTGTTCAATCGCATCATTAACCCGCATCACATACTGACTTCCAGCTTGAGCTGCAATATCAGCCCCCATCAAATTGGCTGAGAACTCCCAACCCTTCTGCAAATTACCCGTATCATTCATAATCCTTCACCCACTATGCCTTTACAAACGCTTCAAGTCCTTCGTTGTACATATTGATTACACCGAAAATAAGCATTTGCTGTTTCAGTAATTTTTTGTTGCTAAACACATCTTTTGCGGCATCAGCAACAGTAACAGTAAGAGAAGAAAATATCCTTTTTACATCTACTTTGCCCGACTCGTTCTTGACTTCAACAGAATGAGATTCAGTAGCTCTAACAGCTTCTTTTACAATCGCAGGAGCTGGTAATTCACTGAGCTTACTTAAAAACTCCGCATACTCCTCACGGCTTTTAATTGCCTTCGGCTCTACAGTAATCACAGCCTGATTGCCAGCCCAGCCGTATTTAACACCATATTTATTATATTTTATGTCAAGAACAGGAATCAGTTTATCGGTGCCCTTGATGTCTCCTAAAAATAGAACTTTTGCGTTGATATTTCCGGTCTTTTTCTGCTCAAGCCATACTTTTTCTGTCCACGTCACAATTTGAACGCTTCCATCAGCAACCCCATTAACTACTCCGTCCGCAGCATCATCTTTTGTCTCAATCAACTTTTTGAGTTGATTAACAACCAACTCATCTTTGTAAACAACAATCATTGTTGTAGGTTCACCATAATACATAATCGTATCCTCCCAGAATGATTTATGCCTTATGCCCACCGATCTGCCTATTACGGTCTTTTGCGGTAGCACCATCCTGAAGGTTCATCCCCTTCAGAATAGCATTTTTTCCAAATTTTTTCTTTATATCCAACTCTACCTTTTGTAGCTTCTTTTCACGCTCCAGCGCCGCATTTTCTTCTTCACGCTGTTTCTCCAGAGCTGAGTAATCGGTGAACAAATCCAACTGCTCCACAAAATCATTTTTCTGAACTGAGTCCTCTGTTACCACATGATTTGCCGCCATGTTTACACGGCGAACCAAGAGGTCGGGGTCAACGATCCGGTCAAACAGCTCCATCACAGCCTTGGTTATCAGCATGGTGGAAGAAGTTTTTCTACCAATATTTATCGTTCCGTGAGCGTGTTTTGGTATCTTTCGACCATAATGGTCAGTTGTGACGAGACCCGTGTATGCTTTTCTTCGCTCCGGGTCTGTCAAGTTTTCTATGTCATAACCGATTGTGAGAACAATCTGATCTGTTACTAGCCCCTTATCAACCAAGTCCAACACAAGGAGGTCAACCATTTCTCTCACAACCAGCTTGGCTTTCTCGAAATCATAGGGGCATTGAAGCACCTGTCCGGAGCCGATACTATTGCTGCTGGGCTTATATGCTTTTATCTCCTTGATAGTGCAAGGCTCCCATCCCCAGGCATGGTCGATCAGAAGCTCAGCATTTACCCCGAAAAGCCGGTAGAGCAAATCTTCATTGTCAACAGAGCAACGGGCAACATCACCCATTGTGAACATCCGGTATTCTTCCAGCTTTCTTGCGTAGCCCTTGCCGACTCTCCAAAAATCAGTGAGGGGGCGGTGGTTCCAGAGCTGGCGACGGTATCCCATCTCATCCAGTTCTGCAATTCGCACACCGTCTTTATCAGCCGGGATATGCTTCGCTACAATGTCCATCGCAACTTTTGCAAGGAACAGGTTCGTCCCGATACCGGCAGTCGCTGTTATCCCGGTCGTACTCAAGACATCCCGGATCATCTTCATCGCAAGCTCACGGGCAGACAGCTGATAAGTATTCAGATAGCTGGTAACGTCAATGAATACTTCGTCGATGGAATAAACGTGAATATCTTCCGGGGCAATGTATTTCAGATACACATTGTAAATCTGAGTACTGACCTCCATATACTTCGCCATCTGCGGAGGGGCGATCACATAGTCCAGTGCCAAAGAAGGATTGCTGTTCAGCTCCGGCAGATTATAAGAGCTGCCAATAAGGGTGCGCCCAGGTGCATTATCTTTTCGCTGGGCATTGACCCTATTGACTGCCTGAATCACTTCAAAAAGGCGGGGACGACCCGGAATACCAAACGATTTCAAAGCGGGAGAAACAGCGAGACAGATTGTTTTCTCCGTTCTGCTGGCATCCGCCACCACCAGATTAGTGGTCATCGGGTCTAAATCCCTTTGCATACATTCAACAGAGGCATAGAACGATTTCAGGAAAAGCCGAATTCGGCTTTTTTTGAATAATGCCGAGGAAAAAGAAATGCCGATATCATTTGGAAGTACCTGAAACAAATGAGGAATTCAAATA
>OLGL01001432.1_pt1 | contig 23611 bp, 20 predicted proteins | sample 1605041 | NCBI WGS metagenome assembly OLGL01 (sample SAMEA3888905, study PRJEB22519) | human gut metagenome | biome: human gut; feature: human-associated habitat; material: faeces | place: Denmark | collected 2010 | reverse complement strand
AAATGCTCGATAAGACATCCAGTATTATCTGCGCTTTTGGCTTAGCAGCTGCCGCGCCTCGCTCGCCGTATCGGCACTTAGAATTATGCGGTATTGCCTTAGAACAGGCGTAGAGGCCGGGCATGCCCGGTCCGCAGGTTTCCCGCAAACGGACGCACATGGCAAAGCCGCGGGCGGGACATGTCCCGCCCCTGCCGGGAAACTGACAAAATCACTCGATCAGCGCCACCGCATGGGCGGCAATGCCGAGGCCCTCGCCGGTGAAGCCGAGGTGCTCCTCCGTCGTGGCCTTGACACTGACGGCGTCCACGGGCAGACCGAAGGCATCGGCAATGTTCCGGCGCATGGCCGGGATATGCGGGGCCAGCTTCGGGCGCTGGCAGAGGATCGTGGCGTCGATGTTGCCGACCTTATAGCCGTGCTCGGCGATGATGCGGGCGACCTCGCGGGTCAGGGCCAGCGAGTCCGCGCCCTTGTAGGCGGGGTCGTTATCCGGGAAATGCTGGCCGATGTCGCCCAGCGCCGCCGCGCCCAGCACAGCGTCCATTACGGCGTGCAGCAGCACATCCGCGTCGGAGTGGCCGAGCAGGCCCTTCTCATACGGGATCTCCACGCCGCCCATAATGAGCTTGCGATCCTCCACTAAGCGGTGAACGTCGTATCCGTGACCAATGCGCATGGTTTTCTCCTTTTGCAGATCTTCTTTTGTAGTGATTTTATAGTTGGCGTAATCGCCCTCGGTCAGCCTGACGGGCAGACCGGCCAGCTCAAACAGGCTGCAATCATCGGTGACAAGGCGGGCTTTTTCCCCCGTGACGGCGGCAAGCGCCTGGGTGTAGAGTGCGCGGCGGAAGCACTGCGGCGTCTGCACGGCGTAGAGCGTGGCGCGGTCCGGCGTGTCCAGCACGCGGCCCGACGGGTCTGCGACCTTCACCGTATCCTTGACGGGCACTGCGGGCGCGGCTGCGCCGATCTCGGCGGCAGCGGTCAGTGCGGCGGTGATGACGCTCTCGCTGACAAAGGGGCGGGCGGCGTCGTGGATGGCAACAAGCTCGCCCGTCGCCGCGGCCAGACCGTTGCGCACGCTGTCGGCGCGGGTCGCACCGCCCTGTACGACGGCGCAGGGCTTGGGACAGGCGGCGGCGATGGCCTCGCAGGCGGCGCGGTTGCCGCCGCAGACCAGCACAAGCTGGGTAATTGCCGGGTGCGCAGCCAGTGCGGTACAGCTTGTCTCCAGCACGGTGCGGCCATCCGGCAGACGGTAGCTCAATTTGTCAAAGCCCATACGGCGGGATGCCCCTGCCGCCACCACAATGGCGGTCACGGCGGGAAGATTCGGTTGTGCCATGGGCACACTGCCCCCTTTACCTATTTATAATAAACATTATACAGGGTTATGCCAAGAAAATCCACTAAAATCAGGATGATTTTTTTGTGAGAATAAAAAAATATCGCATTCTCCGCAGGGGCCGGGCACACCCGGCCCGCAGCCCTGCGGAAAACGCGATTTTGCGGAAAGGCCGCAGGCGGGACATCTCCCACCCCCTACCGTGCGGCAGGATCTTCCGTCACCGGCAGCACCAGCACCGCCTTTGCCCCGCGCGGTGCGTTCCGGGCAAAGGCCGCCGTGCCGCCGTGGGCGTGGATGATCTGCTCGACGACGTGCAGACCCAGAATGTGGGGCGTATTCTCCCCCGCTTCACCGGTCTGCAGGGCGTGCAGCACGGCGGGCGGGTAGCCCGCGCCGTCGTCGGCTATCGTGATCCTCAGTGTTTTTCCTGTGCGCACCGCGGAAAGCTGCACCTGCACGGGGCCGGGGTTGTGGCAGGCCGCATTGTGCAGCAGGTTTTCCACTGCGCGGGCCAGCAGCGCGGCGTCCGCGTCCAGAATCGCCTTGTCGGCGTCGGGTGCAATTTCCAACGCCACCGTGCAGCTGGCCGCCAGCGGGCTGTCACAGAACTCGGCGGCCAGCCTGCGCAGCAGCGGTCCGGCCTGGGTCGGTTGGCAGCGCAGCGGCTGTGCGCCGTATTGCAGCTTGCTGGTCAGGTTCAGATCCTCGATCAAAGCGCGCAGCTTCTCGCTCTGGGTGCGGATGCCGCACGCCTTCTGCCGCGCCGCGGCGGGCAGGGCGGTGTCCTGCTCGAGCTGCTCGGCCCAGCCCAGAATCAGCGCCAGCGGTGTGCGCACATCATGGCTGACCCCCGCGATCCAGCTTGTGCGGGCATCGTCCCGCCGGGCGATGATCTCATTGCGGCGGCGCAGCTGCTCACTCGTGCGGTTGACCGTGTCGGCCAGCTCCCCCGCAAAGCCGTCTGTCGGCAGCCGGATCGTACCGCCATCGGCTACGGTATCCAGCCCTGCGGCAATCGTCTGCAAGCGCCGCGCACCGCGCCAGCTGAACAGCAGACAGCATGCAGCTGCCACACCCAGCAGCAGCGCCAGCGCGGGCAGCATACCCGCTGCCATGGCGTTCATAAGCTGCTCATTGTTGTAAATATTGTACTTCCAGACCGAACCGCGCGGCACGGCGGCCACAAACAGGCCGTAGTCTGCCGTCCAGCAGAACACCGGCCAGTCGTCAAGATACCACCGCGAGAACGAGGCGATCTCCGACGCTGTGTAGTGTTTATTCAAGTTTTGCGGCAGGTCATGCTGCCAGATCACACTGCCGTCGTCGTCCAGTGCCATCGCCCAGGCGTAGCCCTGCAGCCAGTCCGCGGGCGTGCGGGCGGGGTCCAGCTGCAGGCCGTCGGCGGTAGGGGTCAGGGCCTCTGCCAGCGTGCCGATGCGGACGCGGCTGTCCGCGGCCTCGCCGTAGTGCAGCCCCAGATAGGCCACCGCCCCCAGCAGCAGACCCACCACCAGCAGCACCACCGCCGCCGTGGCCAGCACATAGCGCCCGATCATTCGTGTAAAGGTTTTCAACTTCACACCTCCCCAGTCAGCCGGTAGCCGATGCCCCGCACCGTGAGAAGCCACTGCGGATGCCCGGGGTCAGGCTCGATTTTCTCCCGCAGATGGCGGATATGCACGTTCAGGCTGTTCTCGTACCCGTAATAGTCCGCGCCCCAGACGGCCTCGCAAACGGCATCATAGGTTACGATGTGCCCGCGGTCATCGGCCAGCCTTTGCAGCAGGGCGCGCTCGGTGGCGGTCAGGGCCAGCGTTGTGCCGTCGGCGCGGCGGACGGCGGCGTCCTGCAAATTGACCGTGCAGTCCCCCAGCGTCAGCACCCGGCTGCGGCGCAGCTCGGTGCGGTAGGCGCGCTGCAAAAGGTGCTGCACGCGCAAAAGCAGCTCCTGCATCAGGAACGGCTTGGTCAGATAGTCGTCCGCGCCAAGCCCCAGCCCGAACAGCATGTCCGCGTCGGCGTCCCGCGCCGAGAGAAACAGCGCCGGGACGTCCGATTCTGTCCGCAGGGTGCGGAACAACCCGAAGCCGTCGCCGTCCGGCAGGTTGATGTCCAGAATCATCAGGTCCGGGCGGTGCGCGGCGAAGGCCGCCCGTGCCGCGGCGCAGTCTGCGGCAGTGCATACGGTTTTGTAGCCTGCCGTGCGCAGGTTGTCCGTGACTAGGGTAAGCAGGTCTGGGTTGTCATCGACCAGGAGGATGGCGGCGTCGTAGATGGTGGTCATAGGTTTTCCCCTTTTTTTGAGCTTGTAGGGGCCGCCCATATACGGCCCCTGCCTATCATACTACGATTCACCCCCGCCCACCATGGCACGACCCCAAAATTAAGGCAAAATTAAGCTGCTCTTACAGTTCGTTTAAGGCGCAGGGTGTAGCATAGGGCCATACCGAAAGCAAAGGAGTGTGCATTATGCAAACCGTAATCGAGACAAAGGCCCTGTGCAAGCAGTACGGGCCGCATACAGCCGTGGACCATGTGGAGCTGCACGTACCGCAGGGGTGCGTGTACGGGTTCATCGGGCCGAACGGCGCGGGCAAATCCACCACCATGAAGATGCTGCTGGGGCTCATCCACCCCACGGCGGGCCGGGTGCGCCTGCTCGGGCAGGAGCTGACCGAGAAAAGCCGCCTGCCGCTGCTGCGCCAGACCGGCAGCCTGATTGAGTCCCCCGCCGGGTATCTGCATCTGACCGCACAGGAGAATCTGGAGATCGTGGCCGACTTAAAGGGTGTGCCCCATAAGGACATCGGCCGCGTGCTGGACATTGTGCATCTGACGCAGGACCGCAACCGCAGGGTCGGGCAGTATTCGCTCGGCATGAAGCAGCGGCTCGGCATTGCCATGGCGCTGCTGGGCAGCCCGAAGCTGCTGATCCTGGATGAGCCGACGAACGGTCTGGACCCCGCGGGCATTCAGGAGATGCGCGCGCTCATCCGGAACATGCCCGCCGCCACGGGCGCGACGGTGCTGATCTCGAGCCATCTTTTGGGCGAGATGGAGCAGATGGTCGAGCAGGTCGGCATCATCGACCACGGCCATATACTGTTTGAGGGACCGCTGACCGAATTGCAGCGCCACAGCCGCGGCAATGTCACGCTGCGGCTGCTGGACCCGGCCAAGGCCGCGCCGATCCTGCGCGCCAACGGTCTGACCGCGCACAGCGACAGCTGCGTTGTGACGCTGCCGCCCCTGCAGGATGCCCTGCTGGCCGACCTCGTGCAAAAACTGGCTGCCTGCGGCGCGGGCGTTGTGGAGCTGACGCCCCACACCAAGACGCTGGAGGAGATTTTCCTGAGCCTGACGAGCGAGGAGGCGGACTGAGATGGGCAAAGCACTGCATGCGGAGCTGCAAAAGGCCCGCCGCCGCCACGATTTGCTAATCTGTCTGGCCGTGCCGGTGGTCGTGTATCTCTGGGCCGGGGCGGAGGCCCCCACCGGCGCGGACGAGCTGGCCAACGCCTACAGCGCCCTTTTGTTCGCGCTGCCCGTTCTGAACGCCATTTTAATGCCCATTGTGATGGCACTGATCGCCAGCCGCCTGTGGGACATGGAGGTCAAGGGCAGCACCACAAAACTGCTGTACACGCTGCAAAGCCGCCGCAGTCTGTTTGCGGGCAAGGCGCTGCTGGGCACGGGCGAGGTCCTGCTGATGGTCACGCTGGAAATGGCCGTATCCATCCTGCTGGGGCGGGTGCAGGGCTATACCGAGGCGTTCCCTGCCGAGCCGTTTGTGTACACGGGCATTTGCACGCTGGCTGTCGATGTCATGCTGTTTTTCTCGGAGCTTCTGCTGATGTTGATTTTTGACAACCCGCTGCCTGCGCTTTGTGTCGGTATTGTGGGGGCACTGATCGGGCTGTTTTCGGCGTTCATGCCGCCCCTTGTCAGTTATTTTGTGCCGTGGGGCTACTTTGTCCCGCTGTCCTGCTATGAGGTTTCCTACTGGGACCAGGCCACCCACACTGTGATCTACGGCCTGCGGCCCTACAACTGGGGACTGCTGGCGTTTACCGTGGTACTGGCAGCGGTTTTGTTTGCCGCCGCCTGGCGCATGATGCGCGATAAGGAGGTATAACGAATGCTGAAGCGTTGTATAATTGCCGAGAACCGCAAGCTGCATGCGTCGCCCATCTGGGTGATCTTCTTTGTGCTGCCGTTGATTTCCGCCGGGTACGGGACATTCAACTACCTGCAAAATCTGGAAATCCTGACCGAGCGGTGGTACAGCCTGTGGACGCAGCACACGCTGTTTTACTCGATGCTGTTCTTTCCCGCGATGGTGTCGGCGTATGCGGCCTACCTTTGGCGGCTTGAGCACCTTGGCCACAACTGGAACCTGATCATGGCCGCACCCGTGCGGCCCTTTGCGCTGTTTGCGGCAAAGCTCCTTGTTGTTGTAAAGCTGATGTGCTTTACGCAATGCTTTGTCTTTGTGCTGTACGTGGCGTGCGGGCGGCTGTTTGCCGGGTTCAGCGATTGGCCGCCGGTGAGCATCGTTTTCTATCTGGTGCGCGGCATTATCGGCGGTCTGGCTGTGGCGGCGGTGCAGCTTTTGCTGGCCATGCTAATCCGCAGCTTTGCGGTGCCGATTTTCTTAGGGCTGGTCGGCGGCATTGCGGGAATGCTGATCGGCAGCAAGGGCTATGCCCTGCTGTGGCCCTACTGCCTGATGCAGCAGGGCATGAACGCCAACCACAGCACCGACGTGCTGGCCGGGAATGTGCTGCCGTTTTTGCTGGCGTGTGCGGGCTGGCTGGCGGTGGTGCTTTTGACCGCAAAAGTGCTGCTGGAAAAAACGGATGTGAAAGCGTAAGGTTTACCGCGCAGCAGCGGCCGCATATAGGCGGCCCGGCGGTATATGGCGGATGGCATTTGCGGGAGAGCACCGGGCCGGGCATGCCCGGCCCCTACCGCCGCGCCCTATATTTCTGCTTGCGAAACGCCCTGCCCTGCTGTATAATAAAAGCACTAACAAACAGGAGGGCACGCCATGACTGCCAATGCTGCCGATTTTGCCGGGTCCGGGTGCGGGCGCCGTTATGAGAAAGAGCTGGAGACCCATTTTCGCGATTGTCTGCTGTTTTATCTGGATGGCCGCATCCGCTTTGAGCGCTACTGCTACGGCGAGGCCGCCTGTCTCGTGTTCAGCGTCTGGGCCCACGGCTTTGACGCTGACGGAAACATTTTATGGGACCGCGAACCGGAGTTTGAGAGCCAGAAAACCGCCATTCCCCGCGTGCTGACCGACATTCAGGAGGACGGGAACGCCCTGCAGTTTGACGGTGCCTTCAAGCGCTACGTCAAGACCGAGGAATTCGACGAGGACAAGCCCAACGGATACGGGAAGTTTAAGGTGTTCTGGCTGAAAAGGAAAAAGTAAAAAAGACTCCTGCAGCGTGAATGAAACGCTGCAGGAGCTTTTTTTGTTTGCAGCACCCCTAAACAGCAGAACATTTTTCATAGTCATAACGAAAAATTCCGATAAAAGGCCAGCGGCGGCTTTCGCAAAGAAAGCCGCCGCTGTTGTCAAAATGGATACTCTTAGAATTTTCCGCCGGAACTGCCGCCGAAGCCGTCGCTGTCGGTACTCGAGCCGCTCGAGCTGCTCGAGCTGTCGTTCTTGACGGGGTCGTAGCGCTCGGTTTCGGTGGTGTGGGTGTAGGTGTCCTCCACCACGGACAGCGCCAGACCCTCGGCGGGCATATAGGCGTTGGCGTGGGTCTGCTCGTTGGCGGTTTTCATCTGCGCGTAGAAGATGCCGCAGACGATGCTCGCCACAGCCAGCGGAATGACAAACACAAACACCCACTTGATCCAACCCTTGGCGGGGTCGTTGCCGCTGTCCAGCGGTGCACCCTTTTCTGCATAGAAATCCAGCGTGTCAGCGCACATTTCTATGTAGGTGTCGGAGGCCTTGTAATACGATCCGTCCGAGAGCATCGGCACGATCTTATCCTCGATCTGGGCGATGCGGTAGTCGGTAAAGGCGGTCACGCCGTCGCCGTAGGTGATGGTAACATAATCGCGGGAATCCAGCGCGATCAGGAACAGAATGCCGCTTTTGCCCTCGCCGTAGCCAAGGTCATTGCTGCGGTACCAATCCTTGGCGAACTCGCGCACGTTCTGGCCGCCGATGTCAGCCACCGTCAGCAGGTAGACATTGACACCGTGTCCGGCACTGGCATCCTGCGCCTTTTGCTCCAATTCAGCGGTCACTTCGGGTTTGAACAGCTCGTAGGTGTCCATCACCAGCGGCATTTCGGCAAACGCCGGCACGGCGCAGAGCAAGCACAGCACCAGTGCCGTAAGCAGAGAAAACAGTTTCTTTTTCATACTCTGTTTCCCCCTTTCAAAGCAGGAATGCAAGCAGGATCATCAGCGGAACACTGATGCCCGCAAACCAAGCAGCCACCTTTCGCTTATCAACCGGCAGATCACCGACCAGCTTGCCGGTCTGCCCGTTCATGGCGAACAGGTAATCCTTGCCCTGCCACTTGGTGTGCAGCATCCACACCGGCAGCAGCGCGTAGTGCTTGGCGGTGTAATCAATGCTGATATTCTCGCTCAGGGTGCTTACGCTGCTGTAGCCGGTAATGCTGGCCGAAAGCTCGCTGCTAACCGAATTCTGCATCCGGCTATGGGCGCGGGCCTGACAGGTGTCGGCGTCCTCGTCGTATTTGTCTGCCATATAGCCCGGCAGGTACGCGGTCGAGAAGGGCTGGAAGGCGCGGTAGTCATACGGCTCAATGGCGTCCATGTGTCCGTTGGGCATCTTGGTCGAGCCATCCACCGGCACACCCATAAACTGCGTGGTGCCTGCGCGGCGGACATCATAGTGTTTGGTCGTGGTGATGACATAATCGCCGTTGCGGTGGCTGGAGCTGGTCGTGGCTTCATATAGGCCCGAGCCGGAGGCGTTGGCATCGAACAGCCAGAACGGGACATACACGCCCTTGATCTCCTCGATATGGTTCTGCGAGGAGAACGCATTGGGCAGGAATCTCTTGCCGCGATAGTATTTTTTCAGTGCGGCCTTGGCGGCGTTCTTATCCAGCACAAACGGCAGGACAAGCTCGGGCCGCTGCATACCGCTGAACTGCCCCGCAATGACCGTTGGGTTGCCGCAGTACGGGCAGCTTGTCGCGGCAGTCGTCTCGTCACAGATCAGCTCTGCGCCGCAGGACGGGCAGGAATAGCTGCGCAGTCCGGCGGCCTCGTTTTCGCTCCAGACGGAGTCGGGCGGCGGTGCCTGTTTATTCTGTGCCGCGGTTTCGGCAGCGGCTTCTTTTTCGGCATAGAGCGCTTCGATCTCGGCAGTATCGTAGCTGCTGCCGCAGAAGTCACAGACCAGCTTTCCGCTGGCACCGTCAAAGTGAAGCGGGCCGGTACAGGCAGGGCATTGGTAGTTGGTAAGCTGCGTTGCCATTATGCGTCACCTCTCTTTCCTTCGGTTTGCAGCTGCCCTGCCAGAGCCTCAAAAAAATCACGCAGGGCGCTGCGCGTATTGCCATCGGCATCCAGATAACGGTAGATGATCTCGTCATCCGGGGCCTTGTAAATCAGGCAAACGCTATCTAACGTTTCATCGGTGATAAATAAGCCGGGAGGGCTTTTCTTTTCGTCCGGCAGGCTTTCCAGCCCCAGCTTTTCTGCCAGAGCCAGGGCTTCTTGCCAATGGGTGTCCTCAACCGGGATGTTTTCCAGCTCCACCCATTCATCCTCTTTGTAATTACAGCTGAAAAGGCAGCCGTCAGCCGGGTCGTTTCTTATGCTGAACCCATAGGTGTCGTCATAGCACATGCCGGAATAACTGATGCTGATACCGGTCAGTGTGCCGGGCGGCGCTTTTTTACAGCCGGGCATTGCCAGAAAAGCGGCTGCGGCGCAAAGCACCGCAGCGATTTTTTTGCGCATCACTGGCCAAACGGCTTACCGCACTCCGGGCAGAACTTGGGCGGATGGGCCGGGTCATCCGGGGTCCAGCCGCACTGGCTGCACTTGGCTGGGGCCGGTGCGGGCTTGGGGCTGCCGCAGTTGCTGCAGAACTTACCGGTGTTGGAGGTGCCGCAGCTGCATACCCAGCTGCCGGCTGCGGGGGCCGGGGCAGGCTTGGGGCTGCCGCAGTTTGCGCAGAATTTGCCGGTGTTGCCGGTCTGGCCGCAGCTGCAGGTCCACCCGGCGGGAGCAGATGCCGGAGCCGGGGCGGGCTGTGCGGCGGCCTGCTGCTGGGCGCCCATCTGGTACAGGTTCTGTGCGTTCATGCCGCCGGCTGCACCGGCCATATTCATGCCCATAAAGGCCATGGCGGGGCCTGCGCCCTGATTGCCGGCTGCGGTCTGCATAGCGCTGGCCTGTGCGCCGACAAGATGCGCAGCGGCGCGGGTCGGGTCCATAAAGGCTGCGTTGCGCTGCATTTCCTTGAGCATCTGCTCGTCTTCCTCGCTGGCCTTCACACTGGAAACACCGAAGGATACGATCTCAATGCCGCGCAGCTTGCCCCACTTGGCGGAGAGCACATCGTTGAGGGCCTCGGCAAGCTCCATTGTATGGCCGGGCAGTGCGGAATAGCGGATGCCCATATCGCTGATCTTGGCAAAGGCGGGCTGCAGGGCGGTCATCAGCTCGGATTTCAGCTGCCCGTCGATTTCATCGCGGGTGTAGCCTTCCTCCACATTGCCGCAGACATTGGTGTAGAACAAAATGGGGTTGGTGATGCGGTAGCTGTACTCGCCGAAGCAACGGATGGCAATGTCGATGTCGATGCCGGCGCGCTGATCCACCACGCGGAAGGGCACCGGGCTGGGCGTGCCGTACTTGTTGCCCACCAGCTCCTTGGTGTTGAAGTAATAGATGCGCTGATCCATCGGGGCCTCGCCGCCGAAGGTAAAGCGCTTGCCGATGTTCTGGAACACTGCGCCGATAGAGTCGGACAGGTCGCCGCTGAAGAGCGAGGGAGCGCTGCCGGTATCGTAGGTGTACTCACCCGGCTCGGCGCACATATCCACGACCTTGCCCTGCTCCACGATCATGGCACACTGGCCGTCGGCAACGGCCACAATGGAGCCGTTTGTAATGATGTTGTCGCTGCCCTTTGTGTTGGCGCTGCGTCCGCTCTGGCGTTTCCAGCCGCGGGTTGCCAACAGGTCAGCCGGCATGGCTTCACAATAAAAGTATTCCTTCCACTGGTCGGCCATAACGCCGCCAGCAGCGCCCATTGCAGCTCTGATAAGTCCCATAGTGATCCTCCTATGTCAGGGGCGGGCAGGGCCCGCCCCGTTTTGTTACAGATAAATCAGGTCGTCATTTGTTGGCCAGTGCGGCCTTGTACTCCTCATAGCGGGGCGGCAGCTCCTCGAGCTCCTCGTTCCACTCGGTGCCGTCCAGTCTCATGTAGAAGCTGACCGCACAGGCCGTGCCGTCGTCGCCCTCGTAGTCATACATGAACAGCGAGATGCAGTCGTTGTACGGGTAGATATTGAAGTTGTATGCTTCGCTGTCGTCAATATGCTGATCCAGCACCCAATCGCTGCCGTCCAGGATCGGCTCGATATGGTCATCATAGACATTGACCCACATCGTGATGACCGGGTCATCGGGCATACCGTCGCGGTAAACCTCAAAATAGTGGCTGCCGTCCTCGCTCTCACCGATGTAGCCCCAGCAATCGTAGGTGTCGGTGTCAAAGTAGTCGCGGTTCGGCACATTCTTGTAGTTTTCCATCCGGAACCAGCCGTACCAGTTGGTGTTGCCCAAATCATCGTAGGTGTTGCCGTCGTCGTAGGTGTAAGGCGGGTCAGGCTCATCCGGGCCGTCGATGTCATATTCGTCATCACCGCCGTCCAGCAAAGCGGGGTCGATTTCAGGCTTGGTGTCGCTGCGCTTAAAGACCATGGTCATACCGTCAAACTCAATGGTCAGCAGGTCACCCTCGCGGGTGTAGGTCATGGCCGGGGTATCGGGGTCGGTCAGCGCGTAGAAGCTGCCGTCCTTCCATTGGAAGGTGACAAATTCCTCCATGTAGGTTTCGCCGGTGCCGTCCGCACGCAGCTCAATGTAGAAGTCCTCCATATCGACGAGGGCAAGCTCCTCCTTGGAGAGGGTGTACTCGCTGTCGGAGGCGGATTCCAGCACATAGATGCCCACATCGGTATCGCTGCCTGCGGTGGTGCCCTGGGTCATGTTGTCACCATCCAGAGGCTGCTGCATGGTGCTGCCGGACTTGACGAAGTAGAGCGTCACGCCCTGTCCCTGCACATCGTTCAGGGTCAGGATTTCGTCTTGCAGGGTGCCGGTGCAGTTCAGGCCGCCGCAATCCAGCTGGAAGGCCCCGCCGTTCAGCGTCCACTTGCCGTAGGACTTGGTGCCGTCCACCGTTACAACGCACTTTCCCTTGTCATTCAGGTCCATCAGGAACCCGCTGCCGAAGGCATCCTCGACCTGCGTCACGGAGCCGCCGACCTCGGCGTAGGCTGCTTCCCAGGTGCCCTGATTCGGGTCACTGGCGTTCGGCTTGCCGGTGCGGATGGAGCCGCTGATCATTGTTACGATGATCATAAGCAGGAATATCGCCGGGATGGCGATCAGGATCATCCGCTTGGGGGTCATTGGTGCGCGGGGGCGCTTGGGCTTGCCGCCGGGGGCCACATTGCCGTAAGGGTTGCCGCCCGTGCCGCCGGGTGGCGGCGGCGTGACAGCATGGGGAGCATCCGGCGGTGTGGCCGCAGGCGGGGGTGTGTTTCTGGCGTAAAGCGGTGCGCCTGCGCCGGTCTGCGGCGGTGTGCCGGGCGCATTGCCTGCGTAAGGATTCGCTGCGTTCGTCTGGGGCTGCGGGGCGGCAGGTGCGCCGCCTACATAGGGATTGCCGCCGCCTGCCTGCGGCTGCGGGGGCGTCTGTGCAGGCTGTGGGGGTTGCGGTGCAGCCTGGGTAGGCTGAACCGGGGGCTGGGGCACAGCTGCGGGCTGTGCGGCGGGCTGCGGTACGGATACTTTTGCACCGCAATTCTCGCAGAATTTAGTACCGGGCTTTAACTCGGCACCACATTGCGTACATGTTGCCATAGTGTCTGCCTCCTTTTATAAAGTAATATTTTAGAACCTTGCTTATTCCTGTGTCATTTCAAACCATACAGTTTCCTGCTGCGGCAGGTTCAGAAGGGATTCCCCACCGATGTGCATTACATTGACGCCGCCGTAATCAGCGGGCATCATAGCCAGCGTTTCGCGCTGTGTGCGCCCTGAATCCATACGGAACAGCGAAGCGGAGCAGATCCAGCCGCGGTCATCCATACCAAGGTAGGAGATGCTGCTGTCCCATGTGGCCGGAATCCTCTGGCCGTTGGTGTATGCGCCGGTGTAGAAGTTCGGCTGATCCTCGCAGATTTCAAACCAGGTGCCGGTCTCCTCACTCACAAAGGAGCCGACCATGTTCGGAATGCTCAGCGGGGCGGTGTTCCAGACAGCCTCCATCAGATTGAATTTTTCATTATCGCGGGAAACGCCGTACACAGTCGCGTACTCGGCGCCGTACTCCGCATCGTAGGCCGTGCCGGTCTCAAACCGGACAATTCCGTTGATACCGAAGAGAGGACCGCCGTTGACCATCGTGCCGCACTGTGCGCCGCTGATGACATCAATGTATTCGACATTGCCGTTCTCGGTCAGAAGGAAAACATAGGGGGCGTAGTCCTGCCCGATGCTGGTCATCAGCATCTTTATATAATCGCCGTAGCAGCCGCTGACCGCGAACTCGGTCTTGTCGCCCAACTCGTACCATTCCTTCATGGTCTGATAGGTCATAGCGCCGTCAGGGGTAACATAGTCGGTCAAGGCACGCACCGTCACAGCGCCGTCGGCACTTACATCGCAGGTAAACCATTCATCCTGCCCGTGCAGGATCTGGCCGCTGCCTTGGCGCTTGTCGGGGTCGACCTGAACATCCGTCCAGTACATTCCCGACCCGGCGGGGGTATACATCGGAACCGTGGCAACAAAACCGTGGCTGTATTTCGGATACAGGGAATAGTAGCTGTACAGTCCGTCCAGATTGCTCAGGCTCTGCGCGCGCATCATGTACAGCATGGCGGTCTGGTCGGGGTCGATGTAGCCGTAGTAGGTGTCAAAATGCTGCGCTACTGCGCGTTCCAGCGCGTGCATCACCTTGGCGTCGTCGGTGTAGCCCAGATGCGCCAGCATCTCCGGGTTGGAAAGCTCCTGCCCGGTGGCAAAATTGTAATGGTACGAACCCACATCGTGGTTGTACATCGCGTCAGAGCTGGTGATTTGCAGGCTCAGCAGGGGACCGTCCCAGTTGCTGACCCAGATGATGTAGCTTGTGTCGATAAAGTCATTGCGGGAACGGGCGTCCAGCGCGCGCTCCACCAGATAGCCGAAGCGGTAGCCGATCATCTCGTTGATGTTCCTTGCGCCCTCGGTGTCGTCGTCGATCTGCGGCACCTGGTAAAAGTAGGTGTCCTCGATGCCGTAGGGGTCGGTGTAGGTAAACCGCTCGTCATACAGCGTAGAGATGCGTGAATCATCAAACCTGCGGGAGGACTGCGGCTTTTGCGGGGTATCCTCCGCGGCTTCCACATTTTCAACGGAGGTCTCGCTCACTGCGCTTGCAGCCGGTTCGGTCGGTTCGGGCCGCTTGCTGTCCTGTGCGCAGCCTGCCGCAGACAGCAGCATCGCCGCCGCCAATAGTACGGCACAGCGTTTTTTCATGGTTGGTTCACCCGCCTTTCGGTTGAGAGTGCGGCAAACGGCCTGTGTTTAGCCAAAGGTAACGCTGTTCAGAATGGTGTCGCCCTCGGTGCCGGGGTCGATGTCTACGCCGGAGATTCTAATGCTCAGCCAGCCGCCGGTGGGCATTTCGCCGTAGTATTCCGTCCACCACATACCGACGTTTTTGTAAGTGCGTCCGGCCATCTCCACGCCGCCGATGGTGCGCGGGGCAAGCTCCTCCACATTTTCAAAGTCGTCGTAATAGTAGTTGATCTTATCCAGACCGCTTTTCAGTTCAAAGTTTATGCGCGGGTCGCCGGAGAAGATATGGCTGGGGTCATCGGTCGGGAACAGCTTGAAATCCCCGAAATTGGTCGCGGACTTGTACCAGCCCTTGTCGGGGCAGGTCACGTTGAGCACCAGCGTAAAGTCCGTGCCGAATGCCTCCAGGGTCGGGGTGTTCAGGCCGGCAGCCGATGGATAATCGGGATTGTCCGCAGGGGCGGAAGCTGGGGCCGGTTCGGCGGTGGCTTCCGGCTCCGGCTCTGCAGCGGGCTCGGATGCAGGTTCGGATGCCGCGTCGGTCTTGGGCTCTGCCGGGGTCTCCGTCTGGGGTTCAACAGCCGGTTCGGCGGCCTGCGCTTTCAGGTCGGATAAGCCGGAATCGACCTCTTTGGTCACATCCCCCTTGGAGCAACCGGCCAAAGCCATAAGCATCATGGCTGCCAATGCGGCAGCGAGCGTTCGTTGTACTTTTTTCATAGCTGTCCTCCTTTTGGTCATAAAGTGTCCATCATAGCGCTCAGATAGGCGGGCGAGACGGAAGCGTAGACGAAATCATCGACAATGTGGTCCTTTTTTGCCAGGCACACGGCGGTGGCCAGTTCGGGATATTCGGCCTCATCCACAAGCAGCACCGTTTTGCAGTGCGGGCAGACATCCCGCAGGTCGTTTGCCAGCAGCAGTCTGTCCTGCAGGGTGCGCGGCGGATGCGGGCAGACCTCCAGCAGCAGGACATCTGCCCTGCAGGAACGGCATAGCTTTATAATATCCTTTGTCTTAGGGCCAGCGTTTTGCACCTGGAAATCCGGTCTGCCGTGTTTCAGTGCCATTGTCAATGCGCTCGTCATCACAGAGTATTGGGCGTCCAAAACGATCCTTCGCACGGCGCAGCCCTCCTTCCCTGCAAAGAATACTATTTGTCAACTTCATCATACAGGAATCGGACGATTTCTGCCCCCACCATTTGGATAGTTTTTTTGAACTTTTTACTGCTTTTTTCAATACTATTGCAAAATAAGGCGGATTGCGTCATAATAATAGTGTGAAAAGACAGCACGATACCCTTTTTGGAAAGGACAGGCGCTATGACAAAGGTACGGCTTGGCAATCTGTATTTAGCCGCTGCGGTTGCAGGGGTGATTCTCTGCGCTGTCCTGATGCGGGCGTTTTATGTGCCGTATTCCGGCTTTTTGCGCACGGTGCTGTATAATATTCTGATCTTTTCCTGGGCGGTATCGGTCTGGTGGCGTATCCTGCACGCACAGACCCGCCGCTGCCTGCTGGGCGCTGCCGCCCTGATGCTGTTCTGGCTGGATATCCGCCTGATCCGCTATGACTTTGCCCAGACACCGGAGATGCTGCGGCGATTGTGGTATGCGTACTATATCCCGATGCTGCTGATCCCGACCCTTGCACTTTATACGCTTTTCTTTTTGGATCGGGGGCAGTCCGCCCCGCTGTACAAATATCGGCATCTGATCTTTGTATTCCCTGTGGTGCTGTTCAGCCTGGTGCTGACAAACGACTGCCATCAGCTTGCGTTTGCGTTCCCACCCGGGCAGGAGGTACTGGGCAGCCCCGATTACACCTATCGGTTCGTATATTACCTCTGTCTGCTGTGGATATTTTCCTGTGCCGTGTTCACGGTGGTGTACCTTGTACGGCGCTGCCGTATTCCGCATACAAAGCGCATCCTCTGGCTGCCGCTTGTGCCGATTTTTTTTGCCACCCTCTATGCTTTACTGTACAAGCATATTTTGAATGTGCCGTGGATGCATGCGATTGCCGGTGATATGACCGTGGTGCAATGCCTGACCTTTACAGCGACCTTTGAGGCGTGCATCCAGTGCGGGCTTATCCAATCCAATATGGGGTATGGCACGCTGTTTGAGGTATCTATGGCCAAGGGTCTGATCACAGACCGGGCGTTTGTGCCTGTGCAATGCTCCATGCAGGCAGCGCCGCTCCGCGAGGAGCAGCTGCGTCAGGCGCTCACCGGCAGTGTCCAGCTGAATGCCACGACCCAGCTTCACGGCCACCCGATTCGGAAAGGGTATGTTTTCTGGCAGGAGGACATCACCGAATTGGTGGCACTGCTGGAGGAGCTGCGCCTCACGCAGGAGGAATTGCATGACATCGGGGACGTCATACAGGCGGAAACAGCCCAGAAGGCACAATGGCTGAAGCTGAGCGAGCAGAACCGGCTGTATGACAAAATCGAGACCGTCACAGCCCGCCAGCTGGCACGGATACAGGAATATCTGATCGCGCTCAGGGCCACGGACGATGTCGATACCGCCCGCCGGCTGCTGAAGCACATCGTCATTTTGGGAACCTATATCAAGCGGCGCAGCAACCTTGTTTTTGTTTGCGACAAGGCGGAGGACATCGACACCACGGAGCTGCGGCTGAGCCTGTTTGAATCAGCCGAGAGCCTGCGCCTGAGTGATATACGCTGCGCCGTACAGATCACCGACACTGCAAAGATCCCCCCTGCGTCCGCCGTGGCAATCTATGACGCCTTTGAAGCCATCATAGAAGCGACCCTGCCGGGATTGCAGGAGATTCTTTTCTGCGCCGAGCATACGGCGCAGGGCTGGGGGCTGCGTTGCAGCGTTCAATGCACCGACGCGCCCGCTGCGCTGCCCGGCCTGCCGCAGATGCAGCTTGAACGGGATGAGGACGGACTTTTGTATTTCACAATGTTTCCGGCAGAAGGAGGCAGCCTATGATTTCCCGGATCTCCCGCAACGCTGTCAAGGAAGGTTTTGACACGCTGCCGGCGGCCATCTGCTACTTTGACCGCAATGGTCTGCTGCGTCTGATCAATCACAGGATGCAGGAGATTGCCACAGTCCTCTGCGGCTGCGATCTGCAGACCCTTACGGATCTGGAGCAGGCGCTGCACAGTCCCGGCGGCGGTGTGCAGCTGCGCGATGAGGCCGCCCGCATCTACGCATTCCCGGACGGGACGGTGTACCATTTTGCGGTGCGCCCTGTGCAGGACAAATACGGCATACCGTACACCGAGGTGATGGCCACCGATGTCAGCCGTCTGGCTGCATTGCACACTGCGCTGCAGCAGGAAAACGAGCGCCTTGCCGATGCAAACCGCCGCGCAAAGCGCTTATATGACAATATGCCCGACATTGTGCGGGAGGAAGAAATCCTGAAAATGAAGATGCAGGTGCATGACGACATCGGCCATACCCTGCTTGCCGCACGGCGCGCACTGCGGCATGAGCATGACCTTGCCCGGATCAAGAGCGAGGCCGCGGAGTGGGAAAGCTCCATCTCCCTGCTGTGCCGCGCCCGGCAGGAGGATGCTGCCGAGGACCCGCTGACCTGTATGCAAAGGCGGGCGGCTGTTCTGGGCGCAGCCGTACAGCTGCGCGGCGCGTACCCTGCGGCACGCGCCGCCCGCGAGCTCTACGCACTGATCCTGCGGGAGTGTACCTCCAACGCTGTGCGGCATGCGGGCGCCACGGAATTGTACGCCGATTCCGAGCATCGGCCACAGGCATGGCACCTTTGCATCACGAACAACGGCACACCGCCCAGGGCGGAGATAAAGGAAGGCGGCGGGCTTTCCTCGCTCCGCCGCCGTATTGAAAAAGCAGGGGGTACGGTAACCGTACACTCCCTGCCTGTGTTTGTTCTGGAAGTAACCCTGCCCGAAAAGGAGAGCATTTATGATACGCGTTATGATCGTTGAGGACCAAAAGCTGGTCCGGAACCTGCTTGAAAGCTATATTCAGAACGAGGACGGGTATCAGCTTGCCGTATCTATCCCCGGCGCTGCAGAGGCACCGATCCTGTGCGATACCGAGGACATAGACCTTGTGCTGATGGATGTGCAGACCGAACACCGCGAAAACGGTTTGGCCGCCGCCAAAAAGATACGAGAAGCGCACCCCGCAATCAAGATCGTGGTGGCGACCTCGCTTATTGACACACAGGTCCTGGCCCGCGCCAAGGCCGTGGGCGCGGACAGCCTGTGGTATAAGGACGGCGATGAAGGGACCCTGATGCAGGTCGTGCGCCGCACGATGGCGGGGGAGCATATCTTCCCCGATGCACCGCCCAGCGTGGAGATCGGCACGGCCATGAGCGCCGAGTTCACCAAAGGCGAGATGAAGGTCCTGCGCTGTCTCGTGCGCGGGCTGTCCTATAACGAGATTGCAAAAGAACTCGGCATCGAGCCATCCACCGTGAAGTTCCACGTCATCAATATGCTGCAAAAGACGAACTTAGAGAATAAGCTCCAGCTTGCCATTGCCGCCACCGAAGCCAAATTGGTGGTGGAGTTGGCGGACACCTGAACCGTTATTCCATAGCAAACAGTGCGTAAAAATGAAGCACCCGGGAGGGATGTTCCCTCCCGGGTGTTTCAATTTAGAACCGTTCCACGCCATCACTCGTTACGCGCGCGTAGACGAGGGGCGGAAGCGTCGGCGGCTCATCGCGGATGACAAGGCCGCCGCGGTACATTTCCTCGGCTGCGGCAAACAGGCTCTCGTCGTCGGCATAGAACGTGCAGATGCTCTCCCCTGCCTTGACGTAGTCGCCCAGCTTTTTGTGCATCGTAATGCCTGCGGCAAAGTCGATGCTGTCCTCCTTCTTGATGCGGCCCGCGCCCAGCAGCACGCTGGCGTTGCCGATCTTCTCGACGTCGTTTTTGTAAATATAGCCGTCGGCGGGGGCGGTCAGCTCGTAGCTGTACTTTGCCTTTTGGAACTTGTCGGCGTCGCGCAGTACGCTGATGTCGCCGCCCTGCGCGGCAAACATCTGGCAGCACTTTTCAAACGCGGAGCCGTCGGCAATGACGCTCTCGGCCAGCTTACGGCAGGTAGGCATATCGCCCTTGCCCGCCAGCACCAGCATGTTGCCGGCCAACTGCAGGCAGACCTCGGTCAGGTCCGCGGGGCCCTTGCCCTGCAGAACGGCCATGCTCTCGGCGACTTCCAGCGCATTGCCGATGTTGTGGCCGAGAGGCTTGTCCATATCGGTGATGAGCGCCGCGACCTTGCGGCCATGCGCCGTGCCGATGGCGACCATCTGGCGGGCCAGCTCCAGCGCACCGTCCAGGTCCTTCATGAACGCGCCGTCGCCCATCGTGACATCGAGCAGGATCGCGTCCGAACCGGCGGCCAGCTTCTTGGACATGATGGAGGACGCGATCAGCGGGATGCAGCCGACGGTGGCGGTCACATCGCGCAGGGCGTACATCTTCTTGTCGGCGACGGCGATCTTGCCGCTTTGGCCGATGACCGAAATGCCGATCTCGTTGACCTGCCTGAAAAATTCTTCCTGCGTCAGGCTCGTGCGGGTGCCGGGGACAGCCTCCATCTTGTCAATCGTGCCGCCCGTATGGCCGAGGCCGCGCCCGCTCATCTTGGCGATCTTGACACCGCAGGCCGCCACGATGGGCGCAATGACCAGCGTCGTCTTGTCACCGACGCCGCCGGTGGAGTGCTTGTCGGCCTTGATGCCCGCGATGGCAGACAGATCGACCATGTCGCCGGAGTGGGCCATGACGTCGGTCAGCATGGCGGTCTCCTCGTCAGTCATGCCGCGCAGGTAGATGGCCATGAGAAGTGCCGACATCTGGTAGTCGGGCACATCACCTGCCACATAGCCGTTGACGGCGAAGGACAGTTCTTCATGGTTCAACGTACCGCCGTCGCGCTTCTTGGCGATAATATCGTACATTCGCATAGTTTGTCTCCTTGTAAAAGGCAGGCCGCCCGGCTGGGATACCGGGCGGCCTGCTGTGATTTGTGATTAACGGCTGCCCTTGTCGTAGGGAATGCCCTCGGCCTTCGGGGCCTGGGAGTTCTTGGAGGTGAAGATCAGCACGATCATCGTGACGATATACGGCAGCATCTGGTAGAAGTTCGAAATTTCCTTGACGCCCTCAAACTTCGGCAGGAAGGTCAGCGTGGCGTTCAGCGCAGCAATGACCTTGAACAGCGCGAAGAACAGCGACGCGCCGAGGATCGGCAGCGGTTTCCAGTTGCCGAAGATCATAACGGCCAGCGCCAGGAAGCCGTAGCCACCGACGTCGGAGTTGAAGCCGGAGCCGGCTGCCAGCGTGTAGGCCAGGCCGCCGACGCCGCCCAGGAAGCCGGAGATCAACACACCGGCGTAGCGCATCTTGTAGACGTTGATGCCGACGGAGTCCGCCGCCTGGGGATGCTCACCGCAGGCGCGCAGCCGCAGACCGAAGCGGGTCTTGTACATGACGATGTAGGCCGCGATGAACAGGACGATGGCAACGGGGGTCGTCAGGTAGAAATACTTGAAAATCAGGTTGTTCCAGAAGCTGGGGCCGTCTACCGGGGCGAGACCGAAGGTATCGCGGGTGATGCGCACCCAGTTGGGAATGAAGATCGTGGTCAGGCCCTGGCCCTGGATGGCCCAGGTCATGACGACGGCGAAAGCGGGCGCAAACTGGTTCAGCGCCGTGCCGCCGATGGTCTGGTCGGCCTTCAGGTTGATGGCCGCAAAGCCCAGCAGCAGCGAAAAAATCATGCCGGTGACGCCCGCCACCAGAATGGCAATGAACATCGACAGCTGCGGATGTGCGGGACCAAAGCCGCTCTGGTCCAGGCCCTGCAGCGTAAAGCAGGCGAACAGCGCGCCAATGATCATCATGCCCTCAAGTGCGATGTTGATGACGCCAGAATGCTCACTGAACATGCCGCCCATGGCGACGAGCAGCAGCGGCACTGCGAACAAAATGGTCATACTGATAATGTTGGCAGCGATCATCATTTTGCAGCACCTTCCTTTCCCTTATGGCCGGAGACCGCCTTGGTAATGATGCCGCGCATCAGCAGGGCAAAGGCCGCCAGATAGATGATGACGGCAATGACGATGTCAATGGTCTCGGACGAGTAGGCGGGCTGCATGGCGGCACCGCCGACCTGGATATAGCTGATAAAGAGCGACGCAAAAATCGTGCCGATGGGGTTGGAGCTGGCCAGCAGGGCGACAGGGATGCCGTTGAAGCCCATGCCGAGGATGGATTTTTCCAGCACGTATTGGCCCGTACCGGCCAGATAGTAGATGCCGCCGCCGATGCCGGACAGCGCGCCGGAGATGACCATGGACAGCACGATGTTACGCTTGGAGTTGATGCCCGCGTACTGGGCAGCGTCGCGGCTCAGGCCGCAGGCCTTCAGCTCATAGCCGAAGGTCGTCTTTTGCAGGATGACCCAGACGAGGATGGCAAAAATAATCGTGATGATGATGGAAATATTGATCCAGCTCGAGTTGCCGAACAGTGCCGCAAACGGCCCCCTGGGCAGGATCGCACCGGGGTTTGCAACGTTCAGCGCGGCGGTGCGGTCCGAGTTAGACGCGCCCCAGCCGGAGGCCAGCATATTGGGCATGTTGGCCAGCAGCAGATTGACGAGGTACATGCCGATCCAGTTGAACATGATGGCGGTGATGACCTCATTGACGTTGAAATACGCCTTGAACAGGCCCGGGAAAATGCCCCAGATCGCACCGCCGACAGCGCCCGCCAGCAGGCAGACGTACCACGGCAGCTGGAATTGAATGGCGCACAGCAGCGAGAAGAAAGCGCCCATCGTGTACTGGCCGGACGCACCAATGTTGAACAGGCCCGTCTTGAACGCAAAGCCGACGGACAGGCCGCACATCATCAGGGGTGCCGCCTGGTACAGCACCTTGCCGAGTTTGTCCATGCTGGAAAAGCCGGTGGCCAGCATAGCTCTCATGCCGCCCACGGCGGCGCCGGGATTCAGCAGGACCAGCAGTACAAAGCCCAGCACCAGACCGACGACGATAGACAAAAGGCTGGCCAGAACCCCTATAACGGCGGGACGTTGCAGAAGCGGCTGTTTATTCTGTTTGCTCATGCTTTCGCCTCCCCTTGCTTTTTGGCACCGGCCATATACAGGCCCAGTTCCTCGACGGTGGTCTTTTTCGGGTCGAATTCGCCGACGATCTCCCCCTCGTAAATCACGAGGATGCGGTCAGACAGGTTCATAACCTCGTCCAGCTCAAGGCTGACGAGCAGGACCGCACGGCCCTTGTCGCGCTCGGCCACGATCTGTTTGTGGATATACTCGATCGCGCCGACGTCAAGGCCGCGGGTGGGCTGCACGGCAACGAGCAGCTGCGGGTCCTTATCGACCTCGCGGGCAATGATAGCCTTCTGCTGGTTGCCGCCGGACATGCTGCGGGCAATCGTCGCAGGACCCTGGCCGCTGCGGACATCGTATTGCTTTATCAGGCGCTCGGCGTACTGCAATACGGCGTTCTTTTTAATAAAGCCGTGGTTCTGGAACTCCGGCTGCCAGTAACGCTGCAAAACCATGTTGTCGGCCAGCGTGTAATCCAGCACCAGACCGTGCTTGTGGCGGTCCTCCGGGATGTGGCTCATACCGGCCTTGCTGCGCTCGCGGATGGGGGCATTCGTGATGTCCCTGCCCTCGAGTCTGATGGTGCCGGACGTGGGCTTTTCGAGGCCCGTAATACCGTAGATCAGCTCGCTCTGGCCGTTGCCGTCGATACCGGCAACGCAGACGATCTCGCCCGCGCGGACGTTGAAGCTGACGCCGCGGACGGCATTGTTCTTGTGGACCTTGCTCGGCACGACGAGGTTCTCGACCTCCAGGATCGGCTTGCCGACCTCGCAGGGCTTCTTATCGACGGCAAACTGCACGTCGCGGCCAACCATCATCTTGGACAGTTCCTCTTTCGTGGTGTCCTTGATGTCAACGGTGCCGATATACCTGCCCTTGCGCAGGACAGAGCAGCGGTCAGAGACCGCCATGATCTCGTTGAGCTTGTGGGTGATGAACAGGATGCTCTTGCCCTCGGCCTTGAAGCCGCGCATGATGTCCATGAGCTCGTCGATTTCCTGCGGGGTCAGAACCGCCGTAGGCTCGTCGAAAATCAAAATTTCATTGTCGCGGTAGAGCATTTTCAGGATCTCGACACGCTGCTGCATGCCGACGGAGATGTCGCTGACCAGCGCGTCCGGGTCGACCTTCAGACCGTACTTTTCGCTCAGGGCCATGACCTTTTTGCGGGCCTCGTCCTTCTGCAAAAAGCCGTGCTTTGTGTCCTCAACGCCCAGGATGATGTTGTCGAGCACCGTGAAGCACTCCACCAGCTTGAAATGCTGGTGCACCATGCCGATGCCCAGTGCGTTGGCATCGT
>OLGL01001431.1_pt1 | contig 23620 bp, 18 predicted proteins | sample 1605041 | NCBI WGS metagenome assembly OLGL01 (sample SAMEA3888905, study PRJEB22519) | human gut metagenome | biome: human gut; feature: human-associated habitat; material: faeces | place: Denmark | collected 2010 | reverse complement strand
CCTCCACCGGACGTTATCCGGCATCCTGCCCTGTGAAGCCCGGACTTTCCTCACCCCAGCAATGCTGGGCCGCGATCATTTGTTCTACTTATCACCGCAACTATTGCTTATTATAATGTGCTTTCCGCAAAATGTCAAAGCAATCCTATACATTGAAGCAGGAACCGCCGATGAATTCGCGGATAATCGAATTCTGGCTGATACCGTCGCTCGGCATCGGAAGGAAATAATCCAGAAACTTGAGCAGGCGCTTTGCCTCCAGATATTCCGGACAATCCTTGTCAATGGCAAACAGCAGCGGCTCGGCATACATCTTTAACACTGCCAGTTCATAGATCAGCGCCGAGTTAAACATCACGTCCGCCCCCTCCTGGAACGGGAAAATGTAGCGCTCCTCACCGCGGCGCACCGAATCCCACATGGCAATGGTCTCCTTTGCGGAAGTTCCTCTCGTGCGCGCATCTCTCACAATCCGGCGGATCATTCTGCCGTCCGTTGTTGGCAGGCAGTTGTGCTCGTCGATGTTGAGCTGGGTCAGCGCACTGATGTAGATTTTGAACTTGCTCTCCACTGGGAGCGAGCAGGACAGCCTGTCGTTGAGTCCGTGGATTCCCTCGATGACCAGTACGTCCTCTTTTCCAAGTTGCATGTAGCGGTCCTTGTATTCCCGCTTGCCGGTCTTAAAATTGAAGACCGGCAGATTGACGCGCTTGCCCGCAAGCAGTTCATTCATGTCGTGGTTAAACAGCTCCACATCCAGCGCTTCCAGACATTCCAGATCGAGTTCCCCGTTCTCATCGCGCGGGCACTGATCCCTGTTCACATAATAATCATCGAGAGGGAACGGATGCGGCTTTAATCCCTTCGCAGCAAGCTGGATAGAAAGGCGGTGTGAAAAGGTGGTCTTTCCGGAGGAAGACGGTCCGGCAATCATGATAAACTTTTTGCCTCCCGACTTTACAATCGTATCTGCCAGATGACCGATCCGTTCCTCAAACAGTGCCTCCTGCGTCAGAATAATTTCCTGCATGCGTCCTTCCGCAATCGCGTCATTAAGCGCGCCAATCGTGCCGATCTCTAGCATGCGCCCCCACTCACGCGAAGCCTTCAGCGTGTGGAACAGCTTCCCGGAAGGTGCAAACTCTGCCACTTCTCTTGTATTCTCATTCGGGAACAGAAGTACAAATCCATCCTCATACGTCACAATATCGTAGTAGCGGAGATAGCCCGTAGACGGCACCATGAATCCGTAAAAATAGTCCTTATAGTGATCAAGCACATAGATATTAACTCTGGAACTGCGGCGGTATTTAAAAAGCTTTTCCTTATCCTCCATCCCGAGGTCATGGAACAGTGCAATCGCATCATCTGTGTTCATGCTGCGCTTCTCAATCTCGATATCCTCCGTCACCAGACGGTACATCTCCTTTTTCAGCGCTATGGCGCGCTCTTCGTCCACCGCAATCACGCGCTCCTGTCCGTCTGCCTTTTCACGCAGCTCGCAGTAATATCCCTGACCGATGGAATAGAGTACACGGACGCTGATATGTTCGCTTCCCCAGAGATTGTAGACCGCCTTCTGCATCAGAAGCGTGACGCTTCTGCGGTATGTCTTTTTTCCCGTCTTATCGGCTGTTGTCACAAACGAAAGCGTTCCGTCCCGCTGTGCCGTCTTATTCAATTCCCGCAGCCGGTTATTATACACCACAAGCACGATGTCATCCGGATATTTTTCCTGATATTCCTGCGAAATTGCAAGGAAACTGGTTCCCGCCGGATATTGTCTTACTTCCCCTTCAATTGTCAAGCTGACCATATCTTTCCCCATACGAATCTCTCCCCCTCTGCCTTTTCTTCAAGGCTTTTTGTCATTCATAATACGCAAGCGCCCTGGCGTTCTGCGCGAGGATCTGTTTTACGTCGTCAATCCGGGCTGCAATCTGCTCCGTCGCCGGCTGACCGGATAGCTGTGTTAAAATATCCTGCTGGATCTGCGCTTCCCAGCGGAGATACGCCAGAAGCACCGGATGTTTTTCTGTAAGAAGCTGCTTTCCATAGCGGAATTCCAGTTCCTGTTCTTCTGTAAAGCTGTCTGCATGAGAGACTGCGGAAGCATCAAAGTGAACGCGCATCATGGGGTAATATTTTCCATCCTCCATGACCATCTCTTCTCTCTCTGTGACATAACCGTTCTCCATCAGAAAACGCCGCACCTTCGGAAGCTCTGACTGCGGCTGCAAAACCAGCCCATGTGCCTGCTCACAGATGACTCTCCCGCTCTCCAGAATATGTTTGACCAGTCCGCCGCCCATCCCCGCAATCAGGATGGTGTCCGCCTCACCCGGCTTTAGCGCCGCAACGCCGTCCGACAGACGAGTCTGTATGTAGTCTTCCATGCCGTACATCCGGATGTGTTCCCTGGCACGCTCCAGCGGTCCCGTCCGGATATCCATCGCAATCGCACTGGGGATGTGCTTTCGTTCCACCAGATAAATCGGTACATACCCGTGATCGGTTCCCACATCCGCCAGCCGCTCTCCCTCTCCGATGAGTCCTGCCGCCGTTCTTAAACGTTCTGATATTTTTACCATAGATTACTCCAGATAATCCTTTAATTTGCGGCTTCTGCTCGGATGACGCAGCTTGCGCAGCGCCTTCGCCTCGATCTGACGGATACGCTCACGTGTGACATTGAACTCTTTTCCGACTTCCTCAAGTGTCCTCGCACGTCCGTCCTCCAGTCCAAAACGCAGTGTCAGCACCTTCTGCTCACGCTCTGTCAGCGTTCCGAGCACTTCCTCCAACTGTTCTTTTAACAGGGTAAATGCCGCTGCATCCGCCGGTACCGGAACGTTGTCGTCCTGGATAAAATCACCGAGATGGCTGTCCTCCTCCTCACCGATCGGAGTCTCTAAGGATACCGGCTCCTGCGAAATCTTTAAGATCTCACGCACACGCTCCACCGGCATGTTCATCTCCGCAGCGATCTCCTCCGGAGTAGGTTCGCGTCCCAGCTCCTGCAGCAACTGTCTGCTGACACGGATCAGCTTGTTGATCGTCTCGACCATATGCACCGGAATACGGATGGTTCTCGCCTGATCTGCAATGGCTCTCGTGATTGCCTGACGGATCCACCATGTCGCGTAGGTGGAGAACTTATATCCCTTGCGGTAATCAAACTTTTCCACCGCCTTGATCAGTCCTAAATTTCCCTCCTGAATCAGATCCAGAAACAACATTCCACGACCGACATAGCGCTTTGCAATGCTGACAACCAGACGAAGATTGGCCTCTGCCAGTCTCTTTTTCGCCTCCTGATCGCCGAGTTCCATACGCTTTGCCAGCTCAATCTCCTCCTCCGCAGACAGAAGCGGCACTTTTCCGATCTCTTTTAAATACATACGCACCGGATCTTCAATGGAGACACCGTCCGGAACGGAAAGATCAATCTTCTCGACCTCAATCTCATCCTCATCATCGACGTCAAGAAGCATCTCATCGTCAACGTCGTCATCCGTAATACGAAGCACGTCGATGTTGTTTGCCTCAAGGAAATCAAGAATCTTCTCAAACTGCTCTGCATCCAGCTGCATGTCGGAAAAGAAGTCGCTGATCTCCTGATACTCCAGCATGTTTTTCTTCTTTTTTGCCAGCGCAAGCAGTTCTCTTAACTTTATCTGGAACTTCTCCTGGGCGCTTGCCACCCCGTTCTCTGCTCCCGCATCAGCAGTTTTCGCAGCAGAGTTCTCCTTGTTTTCTCCCAGAACTTCCTTATTGTCGGTGTTTTCTTTCTTTTTTGCCATTTTCGCTTCATCCTCTCATAGTTCGTTACTATTTTGTCCTTAAATGCAGATTTTCATCCACATTCCTGCTTCTTTGCCCGCTCTCATTCCTCCAGCGGAATATGAACCGTTCCCGGCAGCTCATTCTTTTCTTTTGCCAGAGCCGCCATCTCCTGAACGTCAAACGTGTTTGCCAGCTTATGATTGATGCTATTCTCCCGCACGCGGATCACGGTCTCTCGCAGCGCTTTTTCGCGTTCCTCCCTGGTATCCACCCGGTGGATTGTCGCGTTTAAGATTCCCGCTGCCTCCCGCTGCTGCTCCTCATCCTCGTAGGTGCTGATGATCCGCGCAGGATTGACTGTCCCGTCCTTCTCATACTGTTCAAACAGCATTTTTGCCACACTGTGGCAGATCGGGTCCGTAAAATCATCTGCACCAACATATCTTTGCACCTTTGGAAACAACGCCGGACTGTTCGTCAGCCACGTCAGCAGAAGCTTCTGCGACTGCACCATGCCGTCCTCGCGCTTTTTCGCACTCTTTTTGTATTCTGTGCGCGCACCGTCCTGTGCGTCCGCGACGCTCTGCAGCGCCCTGCCTCCTCCGGCAAGTCCGGCCTTTAATCCCTGCTGGTTGACCAGCCTTCTCAAATCGTCCGGCGAGATCATGTATTTGGCTGCAACCGCCTCGATATAATTATCGCGCTCTAACTTCTCCGTAAATCCGCAAAGCATCTTCGCGACCGCATTGTAAAAGGCCGTCTTGCCCTCCGGATCGTGCATGTCGTGCTGCTGCTCTTCCATGCGCACCTCAAACAGAAAACTGTTCTCCGCCTGGTCGATGCGCTCCTGATACGCCTCCGCGCCAAGCGCCTTGATAAACTCATCGGGATCCTTATACGGCTTCATGTTGATGATCTTGGTCGTGATTCCGACTTCTTTTAAAATCGGGATGGCCCTGAGCGCCGCCTTGATCCCCGCCCCGTCGCTGTCATACGTCAGATAGACTTCCTTGGTATAGCGCTTGAGCAGATTGGCATGACCGCTTGTGAGCGCCGTACCGAGCGACGCCACGGCATTGTCAAACCCTGCCTGGTGCAGTGCAATCACATCCATATATCCCTCGCACAAGAGCAGCTGCGGCTTTTTTGTCGCCCGTGCGAAATTGAGTCCGTAAAGATTGCGGCTCTTGTCGAAAATCTTCGTCTCGGGGGAATTGAGATACTTTGGCTCTCCATCTCCCATGACGCGCCCGCCAAATCCGATCACCTTATTGTGCACATCCATGATCGGAAACATGGCACGGTTCCAGAACTTATCATGTCCGCCCCGCACCTCATCGATCGTGACAAGACCGGAATCCTTTAAGATCTCGTCGTCATAGCCCTTCGACCGCAGATACCGGTACAGATCATCGCTGTACTGATCCGAATATCCCAGCCCGAACTTGTGGATCGTCTCATCGGACAACGCCCTCTTTTTAAAATAATCAAGCGCACGTTTTCCGCGTTCCCCGCGAAGCAGCACGAAAAAATACTTTGCCGCCTCCTTGTTGATCTCCAAAAGACGTGCCCTCCGGTCCGCCTCCTGCCGCTGCGCCGCCGTATATTCCTGCTTCGGGAGGTCGACGCCCGCCCGCTCGGCAAGCGCTTCCATTGCTTCCCCAAACGTGTAATTCTCGTACTGCATCAGGAAGGTAAAAACATTGCCTCCCGCGTGGCAGCCAAAACAATAGTACATCTGTTTATTGGGAGAGACCGAAAAAGAACCGGTCTTCTCATTATGGAAAGGGCACAGCCCGAAGTAGGTACTGCCCTTTTTTGACAGCCGCACATACTGCGAAATGACGTCCACGATATCGTTGCGCGAACGCACTTCTTCTATCAATTCATCCGAATAACGCGGCATCTTCCGCTCCTTTCTTCCCGCTTTTTATTTCCATTCTAATAGCCGTCCACCTGCCAGGCCTGAGGGAGAAAGTACTCCGAAAACTTGGTGATGGCATACTGATCCGTCATTCCTGCGATGTAGTCCGCGACCACGCGCTCCGCGCTCTCGCCCTCGTCCATCATGCGCAGATATTTTGCCGGGAGCTGATCCAGATGCTCCTTGTAAAAGTAAAAGAGCTGCTCGATCATCGCCTTCGCCTTGACTTCCTCTCCCTTTGCCACAGGGTTCTTGTAGACGTTCTCAAACATGAACTTGCGCAGATCGATCATCGCCTCCTCGATCTCCGGCGACATCATGATGTCATCCTTCTCCCTGCTGTTCATGATAATGTTATGTATCAGCGTATTGAGGCGCTGCTTGGTGGAAAAACCAAGGGTCTTTCTGAGTTCAAGCGGAATATCGTCCTCCGTTAAGACCAGCGCACGGATCGCATCGTCAATATCGTGGTTGATATAGGCAATCTTATCCGAAAAACGCACAATCTTTCCCTCGAGCGTATGCGGCATCAGTCTGGACTGATGGTTCAAAATACCGTCCCGCACTTCCCATGTGAGATTCAGCCCCTTTCCATCCTTCTCCAGCTTCTCCACGATACGCACACTCTGTTCGTTGTGCCGGAATCCATTCTCGCAGAGCCCGTTTAACACGAACTCGCCGGCATGTCCAAACGGCGTATGCCCGATATCGTGTCCGAGCGCAATCGCCTCGACCAGATCCTCATTGAGGCGCAGTGCCTTTGCGATCGTTCTGGCATTCTGCGATACCTCGAGTGTATGGGACAGCCTCGTCCGGTAATGATCGCCCTTCGGCGTCAGAAACACCTGCGTTTTGTTCTTGAGACGCCGGAACGCCTTGCTGTGCAGGATGCGGTCTCTGTCACGCTGAAATACCGGTCTGATATCACACGGCTCCTCATACACATCTCTGCCCTTAGAATGAATGCTGAGCGTGGCGTACGGACTTAAGGTCTCGCACTCCATTCTCTCTATTTCTTCCCGTATCGACATGTATTATCTCCTCTTTTTCGTCACGCACTACGCAGTGACTCCATATATATAATTCTGCGTCCGGAGTGGATTTCCTCTATTTTTTTCGACACAGTTTGAAAAAATCATGTTTCCTTGCGCTAAAAATGCTATACTATAACCACCAAATGAACAAGGAGTGTGGTACCATGGTTTTATTTCTGCTCATCATCCTTATTATGATTTCGGTATATTGGAGACCAATGTGGGGAATTCTAAGAGGTCTGCTGCTCGGCTTTCTTTTTTTAATCGGGGGCAGTTCCCTAAACGTCCCGGTTCCGGTTTCGTTTGTGGTATTTGTTCTCTACTGCCAGCTGGGCACCCCCTGGCTTCGCAAGACAAACTACCGGCAGACAAAAGCGACGAGAACATTTCACGAATCAACAACCACCGACGCGGATCACTCCACGTACACCACGGAGCAGTACTATTATGCCTATGAGGTGGACAGCACGGATTATACCAACGTGCATAGCATCTATCCGTACAATAAGAAGCTGCATGCGGAAGCCAAAAGCGCAGAATGTGAAATTTTCTACCATCCGAAAAAGCCGAAGAAGATGTTCTGCCCGGAAGATATCGCAAAAGATTACTACACGATATGGATTCTCCGGTTCCTGATCGGCGGCACTATCATTGCAACAGATTTTTATTTTTAATTTATTATAAAATGAGAAAGGCAGGTCAATAAGCATGAAAATAACAATCGCAAGACAGTGTGGAAGCGGCGGGCACAAAGTCGCCGACATTCTGTCTGAAAAACTGGGTATGGAGATTTTTGACAAAAAAAGATTTATCGAAGAGTCTAAAAGAAGAAACGTCTATGATGAAAACGCAAATTTTCTGAACGAGAAACCGATCGACAGTTTTCTTTACAGTCTTGTCATGAGCTACGGTTCCAAAAATCCGCGTGAACGATATATCCGTTTTGTAAAGGATGTCACGGAGCAGGAATCCTGTATTATCATCGGCAGATGTGCAAACATAATCTACAAGGATGACCCGGACTGTGTGTCCGTTTATCTCCACGCCGATCCGGACATACGGAAAAAGAGAATCCAGGAGCGCGACCACGTATCTGAAAAAGAGGCTGCGGAGACATTGCGGGAAGTAGATGAAAAGCGTTCTGCATTTCAGGAACAGTGCACGGCAACCCGCTGGGGCGACGGCAACGAGTATGACCTTTGTATTGATACAGGGAAAATCGGTATCGAGAAAGCTGCCGAATTAATTTTGCAGTATATAGAATACAGGAAATGAAAAAACGGGAAGCCTTCACTCTCAAGGCTTCCCGCAAATAAAAAATGCAGGAGATGGGACTTGAACCCACACGATATTGCTACCACAGGCACCTGAAGCCTGCGCGTCTGCCAATTCCGCCACTCCTGCATAATCTCCACGAATATTTGTGATGTAATGCGGAAGATGGGACTTGAACCCACACGTTCGCAATGAACACAAGATCCTTAGTCTTGCTCGTCTGCCAGTTCCGACACTTCCGCATTTCGGTCACTCATCGTGACGACTTGATAATAATAACAAACGTATTTTAAAATGTCAATGCTTTTTTCAAAAAATTTTAAATAAATTGTTCAAACAATTCGTGCAACTACAGATATTTCTCGTCAAACTCCTCTTTATGCAGCGGCTTTCCAAAGTAAAATCCCTGAATCAACTGGATTTTCGTCTGCTTGAGCGCATCAACCTGTTCTTTCGTCTCGACGCCCTCCACACAGACATGAACGCCGATCGTCTGGGCAAGTTCCGCCACCATTTTCACGAAGGCGGCGGAAAATTCATCCTTCCCGATGTCAATGATAAAACAGCGGTCAATCTTGATGACGTCGATCGGCATTTCCCGGATATGATTAAGTGAGGAATACCCCGTCCCGAAATCATCCAGCGCCACACGCACGCCAAGTGCGCGAATCTCGGAAAGAATCTTCTTCATCCGGCTCATATCGTTGATCGCCAGCCCCTCCGTGACCTCCAGGGTCAGATTCTCCGGTACAATCCCCGTCCGTTTGATGACCGAGCGCACCTGCTCTACAATGTCATTCTGCAGCAGCTGCACCACGGAGAGATTGACATTTACCTTGTAATCCGGATGCCCCATATCGTTCCAGTATTTGCACCGCTTGCACGCCTCCTCGAGGACATACGCACCGATCGGGTTAATCAGCCCCAGATACTCCGCCAGCGGTATAAAATCCGTCGGAGCAATCAATCCCAGTTCCCCGGAATTCCAGCGGATCAACGCCTCCGCACCCACGCACGGATTGGATTCCCTGGTCACATCCACGATCGGCTGATAGACCACCTCAAACTCGGAAAATGCATTGTTGGTCGCATTGCGCATATTTTTTTCCATATCGAGGCGGCGGAACGATGTGGACTCCACGTTCTCATCGTAGAACTCCACACGGTTCTTGCCGGAACATTTTGCGGCGTAAAGCGCAATATCCGCCTTCTTGATCAGCTCCTCCACCGTGTCGCCCTCTGTCGGAAAACGCACAACGCCCATACTCATCGTACAGTAGTAATCCGCCCCCTTAAGCATCCACGGCTTGGAAAACAGCGTGCGGATGTCGTTCAGAATCTTCTGCAGCATCATGATCTGCCGATGTGCAAGAATAATGATAAACTCATCTCCGCCCATGCGGTAACAGTTATTTTCCACACCCGGAATCCGACGCAGGCTGTCCGATATATTTTTTAACAGGATATCCCCGTACTGGTGTCCCAGTCCGTCGTTGATATGCTTAAAATCATCGAGATCGATGTAGAGCAGCGCTCCTTCGCCGCCGAACTCCTTTGTCTGTTCAATGCAGTGCGCAAGATCCTGCTCAAACCGCATACGGTTGTAAAGCCCGGTCAAAAAATCGTTGTTTGCCTGCCGTTCGATCTTCTGCTGATACAGCTTTTTGTCCGTCACCTCATAGATGGTATACAAAAATACACTTCTTCCGTCGACCCAGTGGATTCCTGTCCGGTGATAGTCAAACCAGCGTTTTTCCTGCTCCAGATAGATCTCGTGGAAGCAGTCCGTATCAATGCCGCCCGATTCTTCCCGCCAGTAGTTCTCCAACATGTCCGGCGCGGCATCGTCCGGCAGAAATGCGCGCAGCCGCTGGTTGCTGTAGAGAATCCTTCCACTGACCGGATCCTTCACATAGATTCCGCAGCCCACGTTCTCTAAAATCGCCTCAAGGGACGCATACGAACTCGCCAACGAATTTTTTGCAATACGCTTCAGAAGAATACTCTGAATAATCCGTCTGACATCGTTGACGAACTTGACGTCCGTCACTTCCCAGTTCCGCTCCTCGTGTTCTTCCAAAAAGCACAGGTACATCTCCGCCCTGGTATTGACCTCGACCGGCAGAAAAATGCCTGCCAAAAGCCCGTGCGCATCAAAAAACTGCCGGAACACCTCCGGCATCATACTGTTTGAAGAAATCATATACGGTTTTCCGTTAAAAAAGGGCATCTTCTCACGCGACACGCCGGACCATTCCCCACGCACTGAGTCCATTCCGGGCGCCGCATATTCACAGATCATCTCGATCTTCGAGTGCTCTTTGTTCTCTTTTAAGAGCGCACCGCGCGAAATCTCCATGTACGCGCAGCATTCCCGCAGAATGTCGTGCACGATCTCCTCAAAGCTGTTTTCCGACTCTAACATCTTTACGATGGAAGTCATCACCTCATTCCTGTGAAGTTCCGCTTCCATCTGCGTCTCAGACTCGCGGCTCTTTAACACCGCCTCCTGTGCCATCAGTTCTTCCATCTTCACGGCGAACATCTGCTTGGACAATGTCTCCAGAAATTCCAGTGACTTATCATACCGTTCCGGCGTCGTGCGCATGACATAAGATGGAACATCCCCGCCTTCCCGATCCATGATTCCGATGACGATCCAGATTGCCGCCGTCTTCCCGCCGATCTTGATCGACACGCCGCACATTTTCACCAGATCATTTCCACAATCCTCTTCGAGCACACTTTCGATTCCGTCATCTAAAAGCCGGTTCATGAGCGTCATATGCCGTTCCACTCCGGTCAGTCCGTGAATGTACGCCAGTTCCTCCTTAGAACCGTATGCCTTTGTGACAACTCCGCGCGTTCTGCTCAGACACACCAGATACACATTATTGGCATCGCAAAACCGGTCCTGCAGATTCTGCATCAATGTCGCATCTAACAATCCCAGATCGGTATCCTGCGACGCTTCCTGATTCATCCCCCTTGAAAGTGCCATATCTTCCTCATCCTTTATACTGAATTACAAACAGATAAAACTGATCCTTTTCCCGGATACACTGCTCGGCAAGCAGCCGGTAAGCGCTTCTTATGCGAAGCTGTTTTCTGATAAATCCCTGCTCATTGGAATAGAGCACAAGAATTCCGTCCGCTTTTAAAAGTCCGGCTGATTTTTCAAAAAATCTGCCGTAAAAAGCGTCCGTCTCTTCCTTTGACTTTCTTCCCCGGACAGGCATATTGGTGATGATCTCGTCAAATAGATATGCATGTGTAAAATCAAAATAATCACGGTTGATAAAATTGATTTTCTCCCCCGCATATGATGCATTCTCCCTCGCTCCCCGGATTGCCTCGCCAAAGATATCAATTCCGTATTTTTCCCGCGCAGGGACACGGATATCCCGCTCGATCAACATCGTGCCGACACCGCAGAACGGATCGAGAATCTGCGCATTTTCTTTTAAATACGGCTCTGCCAGCGCCACAAGCATTGCCGCCGTCGCCGGATGAATCGAAGCTGCCACCGCATTTTTGCGGTAGGCAAAGCGTCCATGCGCAATCGAAAGAAGCTTCAGGAAGCAGGCGTAACCGCCGTCTCTTTTCTCCAGAAGCCGCAGTTCAATCTCATAATCCGACGGTGCATTCACAAGCATTCTGCCGGACAGCCGCTCCAGCTCCGCGGAAAACCGTCTGGCAAACGTGCTCTTTTTGTCTAACGGCATGTGACTCTTTATTTCCAGTCTGAAATAAAACGGCGTCGTCTCCCGGTGCGCCTGTGTAAGGAGTTCCCGCAGATTGGAATCCCAGACCGCCTCCGCGGCTCCTACGGCATCTTCCGGCACCAGCTGCGCCGTGCGCACCGGAAACAATAGCTCGCGGTAAGTCCTTATCGACGCAAACGGGCGGACATCCTTCGCATGAACCAGCACACCGAGCGGGTGCAGTTTCTCACTGCGTCTGACCGATGCGGACACCGCTTTTACCTCCTCAAGCGTCACGCCGCGCTGCTCCCGGTTTGTCGCGAGCAGAAAATCCTGCGGCTCTGTGAATCCCACAAACGTGTGACGGGTAATTCCCTCCGCCGCCGTAATGATACGTTCCAGTTCCCGCAGTTCCTCATTCACATGCTTTTTCTCATTCTCGGGAATCTCCCGCGCCAAAAGTGCATCCCTGTGTTCTTTTAACGCTTCCAGATACGGGGATACCTCCATCCCTGACAAAGCCGTGAGATACGCGCTCCTTACGAACAGCGTCTGCTCTCTCTCGTATGCATGAAAAAGAGAACCTGCCGTCTGTAAAAGCCCGAGACTTCCAAGCAGAAGCGCCGCATTTTTGCGCACCTTCGGCTCATCGCTCTCCAGCAGTCCTGTGAGCAGTGCCCCGTCTCCCACCAGAGACAGCAGGGTTTCCCTTGCCTGTGGGTCCTTGCACTCGCTTCGCAGCAGACTCAAGTTCTCTCTTATATTCTGATTGTTCTGTAATTCTTTATAATATTCGTGAATCATACCGTATACCTACTACCCTTGATACTAGGTATTCTACGATATTTCCTCATTTTTGGCAATACCATTCACATCAATGTAGGTCAGCAGGTCCTGCTTGAACACAAGCCACGCATCCTCATGCTCCACATAGTATTTCGGGCACATTTTCCCCGTCACATCATAGTGGCGGATCACATCATCCGTAGTCAGGTCATAGCGTCCCATCAGCCAGGCGGTAAGCTCTATCAGCGACTGGTAGGTCGCATCGGTAAACTCTCCCGTCTCATCCGGAATACAGCACTCGATGGCTATCGTGTCTTCATTCCGGTCATTCGACGCGTAAGCAATCTCGTTGCACGGAATGCACTGCACGATCTCCCCGTCCATGCCGATGACAAAATGGCTGCTGGCATATGTCTCCCCTGTGTCCTTCAGATTCTCAAAATAGCTGCGGTTCTGCTCAGCCGTCGTGCCCGGATTCGCAGTATAGTGGATCACGATCCCGTTTACCTGGGAAAGCGCCGTTCCCGGTCGCGAATATTCGTTGTAATCCAGCAGTTCTACCTGATAGTCCGGTGCCTGTGCCACATACTTTACCTCGTACGCCATCACCGGCTTTTCTTCATATAGAAGCTTTTTGATCTGTCGTGTGCCAAACCAGACCGCCAGCACCAAAAGCAGCGGAATGCCGATCAAAAGCACTATGCGCAGCCGGCGTCTTCTCCGAAGCCTTTTGCGCCGTCTCCGCCTTTTCTCCTCATACCTACGCCGTTCTTCGCGCCTGTATTTCTCTTCCTGTTCCTCTCGCATTGCTCCATCTTCCCATCTGTCCGTTCGTCCTGTCGTACTCTCTTTGCGGTTCCACGCGCGCCTCTTTTTTCATTTTACACAATTTTTTCGTGATTTTTTACAAAATTTTTACTATCTTTTTGTTGCTTTCTTCCAAAACAAGTGCTATACTCTGTCAAGGAAAAAGAAAGGAGGCGTATCACGATGAAATATACCATAGATCCAACTATGACTTACAGCGAAGCAGTTCTCTTTTATGAAGAATATCTCACTGCTGCCAAGGCTGCTGGGAAAAAGCCGGTATCTTTCCTGCACTTTATCACAGGTCGTTACTAGAAGGCTTTTCCCTTCTTTTTTATCTTACATCAGATGAGAATTTCTGTGTTTTAAATTTGTCTTAATTTCTCTTAATTTCCACTGAACTTTTACCGAATAAAATTTGTTTTCATTGCAGGTTCCCGCTCCGGGAATGTGATTCCCGCTGCCGCCCCTGCCTGAATACATTTGAGCAGCCATGCCATATTGCTGCCCAGCGTGCGCATGGTCTGCAGTCCCTCTGCGTCCTGCCGTACCTCGTCCGGCGTATTTCCGTGTACCTGGTTCCAGTACTGGGAGGAAACCACCGGCATGGAATTGATCGTGAAATATTTGTTCAGCTGATCAAACGCGGATGCCGCGCCGCCGCGTCTGCAGCTCACCACTGCTGCCCCCGGCTTTCCGGCAAACACATTTCCCTTTCCGTAGAATGCGCGGTCGAGAAACGAGGTGATGGCACCGGATGCCGCCGCATAATGCACCGGCGAGCCGAACACAAAACCGTCCGCCGTTTTTGCTTTCTCAACAAATTCATTGACCGGATCGTCCACAAAGCAGCGTCCGTTCTTAAGACAGACATTGCAGCCGATGCAGCCGGCGATCGGCTTTGCACCCACCTGAAAAATCTCGGTCTCAATGCCGTTCTTCTCGAGAGCCCCTGCCACCTCGCAGAGCGCTGTATAAGTACATCCCTTTTCCCTCGGACTTCCGTTTACCAATATTACTTTCATGTTCTTTCCTCCATCCTGGCAGATTTCCTGCCTTCTATTCTATGCCACTTTCCCTGTGATCGTACGCTTATGAAATATAAAGTGCTTCCTGCCTTGGGTGGGTCGGAATCGCTCCATTGATGTTCTCCGTCTTCCCTATGAAGCAAAGAAAAGCTGCCGTATCATCTGTTCCGGTGCAAAAATATCCTCAAACTGGAAATCCTCCTCCAGAAATTCCATATTTTCCTCGGAATGTTCTACTTCCTTTGAATACAGCTTTGCCACTGCCACCCGGTCCTCCACGGAGAATGTTCCTCCGTTCTCCAGAAAACGCAATGCATCCATATCGCGGATCATCAGAATACTCGCCACCGCAAACTGTGCCTTGTTTAAAATGTTGTCATCATAATAGGATCTCATAAAATACCGGAATGTAAAGTAGACCAGCAGATGCTCATACTCATATTCCCGTCCCTGCTGCGCTGTGTGAAAGTTCTGGATGCATTCCAGATAATTGTCCTCATGGAATGCCGCACGAAGACGTTTCTTTTCTTCCTCCCAGTTCTGGTCGAGCACTTCCAGTTGTTCGTAGCGCTCCATGCGGGCAAGAAACGCCGCATACGCCTCCTGAGGCGTTACCTCTTTCTCCCTGCACTCGGCAATCAGCCGGCTCTCACGCTGCTCCTGCTCCTGCCCGCTTACTTCCCCGTCCATGTGGTATCCGTAAAGCTCCTGCTGCATCCTCTTACAATATAGAAGATACTCCGCCGCGCGCTCTGCCACCGGCTTCTCCCGGTTCTGAAGCAATGCCACCGCCGCCTTAGAAACGGCATTCAGCTGATCGGCATCCACAGACACTTCCTCATCGTCGTCATACCCCTCACCGTCGGAGGTATCATCCTCACACGCTGCCTCATCATTACCGTACAATGCCCCGTCGGCATCATAAGCTGCCTCGGCATCGTCCCCGGTCCCGCAGAAATCCGGCATCTCATGCTCCTGCCAGGTGATCTTCTCGTCGGTGGAAAACATAATGTTTCCGACCTCCTCACATGCCAGACTTAAGATCTTCTCCCGGACGTCCTCATACTCCATGGTAAAGCGTGGGAACTCGGTGCAGATCTCGCTCAGTGCTTCCTCGCCCATCTTAATGCAGATGTCGCAGAGCTTTTTTTCATTTAAAAACGGGCAGTACCCGTCCTCGCGCATAATCATGGTGTTCTCCTCGCCCGCCTTGATATGCGAGGTAATCTCTTTTCCCAGCTCTCCGCCCAGACTGTGGTAGTAATCCATCGTACCCTCGTCGATATCGATCTCCCAGCCGTAACAGCAATTGTCCTTACACTGATCTGCAATACAGTGAAACTTTTCATAGTAAGACGGTACTTTTAATATCATCGTTTGCTCCTGTCTGCGCCTCTTCCTGCGCCATTTTATATCCATTTACGGTGCAAAAAGGTGCGTCATCCGCCGCACCTTTTTGTAATCCTACTCATCTTTCCGGAAATGATCGCTCAACATATAGCCGATACACCAGACGCCTCCCGCCAGTGAGAGATACACAAACCCCTGCACCAGTGCGACCGCCAGCTTGATCAGAGACAAATCTCCTGCCATATGCGCCAGAATCACTCCTCTGACCGGTCCTCTTAAGATCATCCATCCTCCTACATAGAACCAGCCAACAACCCCCAGCGTGTAAAAAACAACGCCAGCAATGCCTTCCATGTTATTTTCATATCTAATTCTCCCTTGTTGATCCTGCAATACCGCGTTTATTGTAACACAAACCGCAGGAAGATGCAAAATCCTTCCCTCTTCTACATCAGCTCCCGGATCTCTCCCGACCGGCAATACTCTGCACAGTCGATCACCCGCTGGTTGGAAGACCCCTTAAACAGCAGGGATATATCATGAAGCTCCGTCACAAACGGTCCGTCCACCAGCACATCGATCATGTGAAGCAGCTCCGCGGTATCTGCGGTACAGCATTTTCCGCCCGGCACAAGATCCCGGTCTAACACATAGCCGGTGTAGGCCCACACATCCTTCCCCGGACACTCCGCCTTCACTCTCCGCATAAACGGAAGCAGCGCCTTCTGATTCTCCGGTTCAAAAGGATCTCCTCCGAGCAGCGTCAGTCCCCGGATGTAATCCGGCTTCAAGGACGCAATGATCTCATCTTCCACCTCGCCGGTGAAAGGATTCCCGTATTCAAAAGCCCACGTCTCCGGCTGAAAACAGTCTTTGCAGTGATTTCTGCAGCCCGACACAAAGAGAACGGTGCGCACACCGGTTCCGTTTGCAATATCACAATATTTGATTGCCGAATAATTCATATCTTTTCTCCTCGACAGGGAAAGAAAGACTGTGGCTGCACAATCCCGTGCACGCCACAGTCCCCCTGTTTTTTATAAATGTAATACCCGTTCCTTGATCTCCTGTGTTCTGCCCTGATTCCAGAACTGTGTTCCGATATAGCCGCAGGTACGTCTCGCCACGCTCATCTTATTCTGATCGCGGTTGCCGCAGTTCGGGCACTCCCATACCAGCTTGCCGTCCCGGTCTGTCACAATCTTGATCTCTCCGGCATATCCGCACTCCATGCAGTAGTCACTCTTTGTGTTGAGTTCCGCGTACATGATATTTTCATAGATGTACTGCATCACGGAAAGCACCGCTTCCAGATTGTTCTGCATATTCGGAACCTCCACGTAGCTGATTGCTCCGCCCGGGGACAGTTCCTGGAACTGTGACTCGAACTTTAACTTATCGAACGCGTTGATCTGCTCGGTCACATGTACATGATAGCTATTTGTGATGTAGTTCTTGTCCGTCACACCCGGGATAATGCCGAAACGCTTCTGTAAGCATTTTGCGAACTTGTAGGTCGTCGACTCAAGCGGGGTTCCGTAGAGACTGAAATCAATGTCCGTCTCCTTCTTCCACTTGGCGCATGCATCATTCAGACGACGCATCACTGCAAGCGCGAATTCCGTGCCTTCCGGCTCCGTGTGGGATACGCCCTTCATATAGCGTGTGCACTCACAGAGTCCCGCATAGCCGAGAGAAATCGTCGAGTAACCGTGATAGAGAAGTTCATCGATCGTCTCGCCTTTCTTCAGACGTGCAAGCGCACCGTTCTGCCAGAGAATCGGCGCCACGTCGGAAGGTGTTCCCTTTAAGCGGTTGTGGCGGATCATCAATGCCTGATAGCACATTTCCAGACGCTCATCCATGATCTCCCAGAACTTCTTCTCATCTCCTCCGGAAGAGCATGCCGCATCCACCAGGTTCAATGTCACTACGCCCTGGTTAAAGCGTCCGTAATACTTGTGCTTTCCTTCTTTATAATTCTTGGCATGTGCCAGATTGCCCGTCGTGCGGTCTACCGTCAGGAAAGAACGGCATCCCATACAGGTATAGCAGTCGCCGTCTTTTAACTTTTTCATCATCTTCTCAGAGATATAATCCGGCACCATGCGCTTTGCGGTACACTCAGCCGCAAGCCTGGTCAGGTACCAGTATTTGGACCCCTCCCTGATATTGTCCTCCTCAAGCACATAGATCAGTTTCGGGAACGCCGGCGTAATATAAACGCCCTGCTCATTCTTGACCCCTAAAATTCTCTGATGAAGCATCTCCTCGATCACTGCTGCCAGATCGTCCCGAAGCTGTCCCTCCGGCACCTCATCCAGATACATAAACACCGTGATAAACGGAGCCTGTCCATTGGTCGTCATCAGCGTGATGACCTGATACTGGATCATCTGCACACCGCGGTTAATCTCCTCTTTGACCCGCATTTCCGCCATCTGGTTGACTTTCTCTTCCGTCGCCTCGATTCCGGCAGTCTCAAGCTCCTTGCGCACCTGCTTGCGGAACTTCTCACGGCTCACCTGCACAAACGGAGCCAGATGGGACAGGGAAATACTCTGTCCGCCGTACTGGGAACTTGCAATCTGCGCGATTGCCTGTGTGGCAATGTTGCAGGCAGTGGAAAAGCTCTTCGGCGTATCGATCATCGTCTCGCTGATAACCGTACCGTTCTGAAGCATGTCCTCCAGATTGACCAGACAGCAGTTGTGCATGTGCTGCGCAAAATAATCCGCGTCATGAAAATGGATGATTCCTTTCTCATGCGCCTCTACGATCTCCGGTGGCAGAAGGAATCTTCTGGTGATATCCTTGCTGACCTCACCGGCCATATAATCTCTTTGTACGCTGTTTACAGTCGGATTCTTGTTGGAGTTCTCCTGTTTTACTTCCTCGTTATTGCATTCCAGCAGACTTAAAATCTGCTCATCGGTAGAGTTGGACTTGCGCACCAGTTCTCTCTTATAACGATAAGTAATATAGTTGCGGGCAACATTAAACGCTTTCTGACTCATGATCTGGTTCTCCACCATATCCTGAATCTCCTCCACACTCGGGGAGCGCTTCATATTCTCGCAGGCTTTTTCAACATTGGAAAGAATCGCCTGAATCTTGTCATCTCCAAGCTTTTCATAATCAATGACGCTGTCGTTTGCCTTGCGGATTGCAGCCTCGATCTTGCTGATGTCAAAAATGTCCTCGCTGCCACTTCTCTTAATAATCTTCATAACCGTTCAGAATCCTTTCTGTTAATTGCTTTTTCATTATACAATATCTAGTATTGTTGTCAATGCGTTTTCCTAGATTCTGTGGTTATTTTACCTTTTGAACAAAATTCATCCCGAAACTTTGTCACTTTTTATCGCTTTGGTTTACAACAACATCTTGTGTCTTCCGTTATTGTTACATCCAGATTTTGTAGCATCTGATCCAGGCAGCGCTTCAGGTGCTCCACATCCTCCGCCGAAAGCCCCGCCGTCAGACGCGCTTCCATCTCCCGTATATCGCGCTCCGCGCCATCCAAAAGCGCAGCGGCCTTATCTGTGAGCACCAGACGTTTTAAGCGCGCGTCGTGTGAGACTGCCACACGCTTTATCAGCCCCTTGCGCTCCATCACACCAAGCATATTAGAAGCGGTCGCTCTTGAAATGGAAAAAGCCTCCTCGATATCCTTCTGGTAGACTTCACAGTCGCTGTGATCTTTCAAAAAACCAAGTGTCCAGCGCTGCATTCCTGTCAGGTTATCCTCATTTTCCATACGCTTTGCTTCCATATTCTTATGGATCTGATTGTGGAGCAGGCGTATTTTGTATCCGATGGTCTCTGACCTTTTGATTCGTTCCATCTCTTCCTCTCTTCTGTCTGTTTTCTAAAATAATCATTGACTTCTGTTTTTAATTATCGTATAACATTATTGTTAGCACACTAACAATTAAAAATCAACAGAAAATTCAAAAAGGATGTGAAATTATGTTAAAAACACTTGGAGCACAGATCAGGGAGTTCAAAAAAGATTCCCTGCTTACTCCCGTCTTCATGATTCTGGAAGTCTTCATGGAAACAATCATTCCTCTGATGATGGCTTCCATTATCGATCAGGGTGTGGAAGCGGGCAACATCCACCATATCTACGTCATGGGTGCCTGGATGGTTGTCGCCGCCTGTTTCTCCCTCTTCTGCGGTGTCATGGGCGGAAAATACGGTGCAAGAGCCTCCGCAGGTTTTGCACGTAACTTAAGAAAAGCGATGTACGAGAACATCCAGAGTTTTTCGTTTTCCAACATCGACAAATTCAGTACCGCAGGTCTTGTCACCCGTCTGACCACAGATGTGACCAACCTGCAGAATGCCTACCAGATGCTGCTGCGCATGTGTGTGCGTGCGCCGATCAGTCTGATCTGCGCGATGTGCATGGCGTTTTTCATCAGCCCGAGGCTGGCGAGCATCTATCTTGTTGCCGTCATCATTCTGGGCATCATTCTCGCCATCATCACCGTGCGCGCACATCACTATTTTATGGAAGTTTTTCCAAAGTACGATGACCTAAATGCCTCCGTGCAGGAAAACGTATCCGCCATCCGCGTGGTCAAGGCTTATGTGCGTGAAGATTACGAGAAAAACAAGTTCCGCAAAGCCAGCCAGAATATTTACAACATGTTTGTCAAGGCGGAAAGCATTCTGGCTTTCAACAACCCGGTCATGCAGATCACCGTTTACAGCTGTATTCTTGCGATCAGCTGGGTGGGCGCAAAAATGATTGTCGGCGGAACATTGACAACCGGAGAACTGATGAGTCTTCTTACCTATTGTATGAATATCATGATGAGTCTGATGATGCTGTCCATGGTGTTCGTCATGCTGGCGATGAGTGTGGCAAGCGCCGAGCGTATCTGTGAAGTATTAAATGAGAAGAGCGACATCACCAATCCGGAAAATGCGGATAAGACCGTGCCGGACGGAAGCATCACCTTTGACCATGTGACCTTCCGTTACAGCAAGACATCCGCAAAGCCGGTGCTCTCCGATATTGACCTCTCCATAAAATCCGGCGAGACGATCGGTATCATCGGCGGAACCGGAAGTTCCAAGTCCTCGCTCGTCAACCTCATCAGCCGCCTCTACGATGTGTCCGAAGGCCGTGTTCTCGTCGGCGGAAAAGACGTCCGTTCCTACGATCTTGACACCCTCCGCAACGAGGTCTCTGTCGTATTGCAGAACAACGTGCTCTTCTCCGGAACCATCTATGAGAATCTGCGCTGGGGAGATGCACATGCGACCGACGAAGAATGCCGTCACGCGTGCAGACTGGCATGCGCCGACGAATTCATCGAGCGTTTTCCGGATGGTTACAACACCTACATCGAGCAGGGCGGAACCAACGTCTCCGGCGGTCAGAAGCAGCGTCTGTGTATTGCCCGCGCGCTCTTAAAGAAGCCGAAGATTCTGATTTTAGACGACAGCACCAGCGCGGTGGACACCGCTACCGATGCCAAAATCCGTCGCGCTTTTCTCACGGAGATTCCAAACACGACCAAGCTGATTATCGCACAGCGGATCTCCTCCGTTCAGGATGCCGACCGCATCATTGTGCTGGATAACGGAGAGTTGAACGGTTTCGGCACACACGAAGAATTATTGCAGACCAATGCCATTTACCGCGATGTCTACGAGTCACAGACCGGCGGCGGCGGTGATTTTGATGAAGGAGGTGCTGCCTGATGCCACAGAATGAAAAAAATGCAAAGCCGATCGGCGGACCGGGCGGCCGCGGCGGTCATGGTCCAAGACCGAATGTCAAAAATCCGGGAAAGCTTTTTATGCGCCTGCTTTCCTATATTATGAAAAATTATGCCGTACACTGCGTCATTGTTGTGATCTGTATTTTTATCACGGTTCTCGCAAGTGTGCAGGGAACCTGGTTTATGCAGACCTTAATCGACGGCTATATCCTGCCGCTGATGAAGCAGAGCGATCCGGACTTTTCCGGTCTCGCACACGCCATTTTACGCGTTGCCGTCTTCTACGGCATCGGCGCTATCGCAGCCTACATATACACAAGAATTATGGTCAATGTCTCACAGGGTACTTTAAAGCATCTGCGCGACGACATGTTCACCCACATGGAAGAGCTTCCCATCCGGTATTTTGACACACACTCCCATGGAGACATTATGTCAACTTATACCAACGATATTGATACCCTGCGCCAGATGATCAGCCAGAGTATGCCGCAGTTTTTGAACAGCATCATCTCCATCGTGAGCGTCTTTATCAGTATGCTTCTTCTCAACATTCCGCTGACGCTCGTCACACTTGTAATGGTCGGTGTCACACTGTTTGCCACAAAGAAGATCGGTGCCTTAAGTGCCCGCTACTTTATCGCACAGCAGAAAGATATTGCGACGGTCAACGGCTACATTGAAGAGATGATGAACGGTCAGAAGGTGGTCAAGGTCTTCACCCATGAAGAGGAAAGTATCGCCGATTTCAACCGGCTCAATGACCAGCTGTTCCACAGTGCAGACAATGCCAATAAGTTCGGTAACATTTTAATGCCGGTCAATGCACAGATCGGTAATATCAGCTACGTGCTCTGCGCGATCGTCGGCGGTATTCTTGCTCTGGGCGGATATGGCGGATTTACGCTCGGAAAGCTCGCAAGTTTTCTTACCTATAATAAGAGCTTCGGGCAGCCGATCAACCAGCTCTCTATGCAGCTTAACAATATCGTGATGGCACTCGCCGGTTCCGAGCGTATCTTCGCTCTGCTCGATGAGCAGCCGGAAGTGGACGATGGTTACGTCACACTTGTCCGCGCCAAGTGGGAAAACGGTCAGATTGTGGAATCCAAAGAGCGTACCGGTATGTGGGCATGGAAGCACACGCATCAGGCGGACGGCAGTGTCGACTATATCGAATTAAAAGGCGACGTGGTATTTGATGATGTCGATTTCGGCTATGTTCCAGAGAAGACCGTTCTTCACAACGTAGATCTCTACGCTACGCCGGGTCAGAAAATTGCCTTTGTCGGCAGCACCGGCGCCGGAAAGACGACCATCACCAACCTGATCAACCGTTTCTACGATATCCAGGACGGCAAGATCCGCTATGACGGCATCAATATCAACAAGATCAAAAAAGATGACCTGCGCCACTCTCTCGGAATCGTGCTGCAGGACACCCATCTTTTTACTGCTACGGTTATGGAAAATATCCGTTACGGCAAGCTGGATGCCACGGATGAGGAAGTCATGGCAGCTGCAAGACTCGCCAACGCAGATACATTTATCCAGCAGCTTCCGAACGGCTATGACACCCTGCTGACCGGCGATGGTGCCAACCTAAGCCAGGGACAGCGCCAGCTGCTTGCCATCGCAAGAGCTGCCATCGCCGATCCACCGGTTCTGATTCTGGATGAAGCGACAAGTTCCATCGATACCCGCACCGAAAAGATTGTGCAGGACGGTATGGATAAGCTGATGGCGGGACGCACCACGTTCGTGATCGCGCACCGACTCTCGACCGTGCGCAACAGTGACTGCATCATTGTCCTGGAACAGGGACGTGTCATTGAGCGCGGCAGCCACGATCAGCTGATCGAAAAACACGGCAAATACTATCAGCTGTATACCGGGAATTTAGCCGAAGGCTAAATTTCCGTGTAATTCCAGCGGAAGATTAAGTTCCTGAAAAAATAGAACTGTTGCACTAAGCACAGCGTGCTTTGCTCTGATAAGTAATATTACAGAGATATCAGAGAACAAAAAAGTTCCAGAATAAACAGACGGCGGCAGATTCTTTGAAGCAAAATTCATGTATTTCTTCCATGCCGTGGCTGGCATCCCGTTCTGTGTCTCTTCCACGTTTGAACACTCACGGAGTGTGTCCGACAAGCCGCAGACAATGGGCGGACTTTCTGGTGTC
>OLGL01001430.1_pt1 | contig 23650 bp, 27 predicted proteins | sample 1605041 | NCBI WGS metagenome assembly OLGL01 (sample SAMEA3888905, study PRJEB22519) | human gut metagenome | biome: human gut; feature: human-associated habitat; material: faeces | place: Denmark | collected 2010 | reverse complement strand
GCTATGTATAAAAATCCATATGAAATTCGACTCTGCGATTTAATCAGCGTTTCCCTAACCCTTATTCTCCTTCATCATCGCTTCGATTTCTTCGAAGAATTTCGCTTTCATGCGATAACCGATGATGCGGCCTTTTTCTTCGCCGTCCTTATACAGGATAAAGGTCGGCACGCCGACGAGACCGAAGCCTTCCGCAAGCTCCTCCTGCTCATCGACTTCCATGCGCGCCACCCGTATTTTTCCTGCGAAACGCTCTTCCAGTGCCTGCACGGCAGGTGCCATGACCTGGCAAGGGCGGCACCAGGCCGCCCAAAGCCACAGGAGCACATAGCCTTCCCCCTCTGCGACGAGACGGTCCATGTCTTGGGCGGAGTGAATATCTTCGATCATCATCAATTCTTCCTTTCATTCACGGGATGTCAAATGCCAGCGAAACGCTGTCTCCATCTCAGAATCAGCGTTTCCCTAGTATTGGATTTGTCAACTTTTGGACTTAGCTGGAAGTGAGAAGTGTTGGAAGGAGTGCAAAATTCATATAGCGCCCCAATCCCCCATTATATAAAATAGCTTGTTCGTTATTTATATAAAACTCCTCGGCGCCTCCAAATTTTATGCGCCGCACCTTCACTCCTCACTCCTAACTTCTCACTCCTAACTTGATTCGAAAATCGACTTAAATGTCAGTTATTCAGAAAACACAATACTAGTCTCCAGCTCCCAGTATGCTGTATCCTTCTCTCATCATGCTTCCATTGTCTTCGATGATGACATCATGATGAACGAGGGACTCAAGGCGCGCCTGCATATCCGGTGCATGGAGGCGATGCGCCACTTCTTTTTCACAGCGGATGAGGATACCGCTTCGGAAAGGCGCACGGCTTTTCTGCCGCTCCAGATCTTCTATGATCTGCTGGGCCACTGATTCTGCCGAAAGGATACGACCCTGTCCGTGACAAAGAGGGCATGTCTCATAGTAATTCTGCCAAAGACGATGGACAGTACGTTTTCTCGTCATCTCGACAAGGCCCAGCGAGGTCATGCCGCAGACGACGGTCTTCACACGGTCTTTCCGCACTTCTTCTTTCAAAAGCTCGACCAAACGGGCTTCCTGCGATTTTCTTTCCATATCGATGAAATCAATGAGAATGATGCCGCCGATCCCGCGCAGGCGGATCTGGCGAGCGATCTCTTTCACAGCGGACTGATTCAGAAGGAAAGCCAACTCCCCATGAGGCATATTTCCTTGGAAAGAACCGGAATTCACATCGATCGCAGTCAGTGCTTCCGTGTAGTCGATGACAAGCGAGCCGCCGGAAGGGAGCGGTACTTCGCGATCGAAGAGTGCTTTCATCTGCTCATCGACATGGCAGGCATGGAAGAGCGGCTCCTTTCCTTCATAGCAGCGGATCTTTTCTGTGGGGAATTCTTCTCCTTCCGCAAGCTGCCTCAAACGCTGAAAGGTCGGCCTGTCATCGGTGATCAGGCTTTCGACATCCGGCGTCATGTAGTCACGCAGACTTTTCACCGCGAGGTCGCCGTCACGGTAGAGGAGCTTGGGTGCCTTCTCCACCTTGAAGCGACGGCTGACGATCTCTCCGACGGCAGAAAGCGCAGACAGATCGCGCCGCAGCTCTTCCGTCTCCGCCTTTTCTGCCGCGGTACGCACGATGGCTCCCATACCGGAAGGACAGATAGAGCGCGCCATTGCTCTGAGCGATGCGCGTTTCTCTTCGCTTCGGATCTTCTTGGAGATCCCGATATAGTTCGTTGCAAGGAGAGCCACCGCATATTTTCCCGCAAAGGAAATCTTCTCCGTCAGGAGCGGGCCTTTCGTCTCAGTGCTGTCCTTCTCCACCTGCACGAGGACGGAGGCTCCCTCGGTATGCGGCTCTTTTGACAGGATATCTTTCGTGCGGAGGAATCCGTTCTTGCCGATACCGATATCGATGAACATCCCATTGATCGAAGGCACGACATTCCGGATAACGCCCTTGTACACACGCCCCACCAGATCCGTTTCCTCTGCTTTTTCGACAGAAATGTCCGAAAGTACGCCCTCATCCAGGACAGCAAGCACCTTTTCCTCTTCTGTCACATGGAGCAGTATCTGTTTCATTTCTTTTTGACCCACGCATCAAAGACACCGGGATCAAAGGGCGTCTTTCTCTCCCCCGCTTCCTTCCGATACGTCCCGGTACGCGAGCAGATGAAGGCATCCGGCGTCCATGGAAGGCCGAAGGACTCGGCAAGCATCTTCCATACATCCTTAGGCTGCACCGTACCTGTATTGCTGCGGATGAGAGAGAAGGTGAGATACGCTCTTTCCCCCTCGATACGGACCTTCATCGGCTCCATGATCATCGGCTTTACATCCATCTCACGGACTTTTTTCGGCGTGACACGCTGGTAGATGAAGGATGGAAGTGCATTGAAACGGGCTATCGCCTCTTTTGCCGCTTCGGCATCAGCCCCCTCCGTCACAGGACCTTCCATTTCATAAGCGTCTTCATTGAAAAAAGCTACGAATTTCGGCCATTCCTGTGCCGCTTCTTCGATGTGGTAAATGGTCATGCCCTTTGGCATCTCGCGCTGCATAAGCTCCTTCACTTCTTCGATCGGCATATCCTTTTCGAGTTTGATCTCCATATAGAGCGGATCCGCTGTGACCCCCACGGCCAGCGCCGAGTCAAGGGAAATTTTCATATGTGGATTGAAGCCTTCCGAGAAGGCGATCGGGATCCCTGAACGAACCACCACGCGCTCCATGGTACGCAGGTAGTCCAGATGTCCCAGGAAACGGATCTCTTCCCCTTTGGTAATCGCTAAAAACAGTCTCTTCATGACGTCTCCTCTTTTGCTAATGCGTAGAATGTATCTATGAAATTATACAATATTTGCGCTGGCAGGGAAAGGGGTTCAGGGTTAGCCCATGGGACGTGCCGTTCCTTGAGCGCGGATGAAAGCTCGGCCCGAATGAGAAATGAGAAATGAGAAATGAGGAATGAGGAATGAGGAATGAGGAATGGTGGTGACGGCTTCGCCGCAATTATTATGGGACGATGCCCAAAAGTCTCTCGATAACAGGTTTCCCATTTTTAACTTTCCAAACATTGCCCACCTGACCGCGAATGACAAAGATTTCTCGCTTCACTCGAAATGACGATACAGGAATACTGGCATGTTCAAACTCGCAGCGCTGTAAGCCGCACCACAACCTTGAACCCGTCAACCTGAACCCATCTCCCTCAATGAAAAAGACGGAATGACCCAAACGATCATTCCGCCTCCCCCTATTTCTTCCCCACCGTGCACGAGGGACAGATATCCTGCAGGAAGCAAGTCTCACAGGCAGGCTTTCTCGCCGTACACACGCGGCGACCATGCCAGATGAGCCAGTGGTGTGCAGCGGACCAGTCCTTCTTCGGAATGGCCTTCATGAGCCCCTTCTCCACCTCTATGGGCGTCGTACCTACAGCCAGCTTCAGGCGGTTCGTCACGCGAAAGACATGCGTATCGACCGCAATGGCAGGATATCCCCAAGCGACGGAGCGGACGACATTCGCCGTCTTTCGTCCGACACCGGGCAGCTTCACCAGCTCATCGAAATCCTCCGGCACTTCGCCGCCGTAGTTTTCGATCAGCATGTGACACATGCCGAGCAGGTTCTTCGCCTTCGCCTTATAGAGGCCGCAGTCCCGGATCTCGTTTTCCAGCTCCTCCTGACGGAGCGCTCCCATCTTCTCAGGACTTGCAAGCCGCGGGAAAATGCGGCCGGTGATGACATTCACCCGCTTATCCGTACACTGCGCTGACAGAATCACCGCCACCAGCAACGTAAAAGGGCTGGTAAAATGAAGCATCGTACCATCGTCATGGTATACCTCAGAGAGACGCTTCAGCTGCTCTTCTTTGATCTTTTTCGTAACTCGCATCTGTTCACTTTCCTTCATCATTGACCGGGAATGGGACAAGAGTAACTGGTGACTAGTGACTAGTGACTGGTGACTAGTCGCCAGGATCCGATTCAAGGTGTTGTCATCCTACAGAAGCATGGTATGGAACCTATTGCCTCAGCAAATATTCATGCGCTGAGAGCGCTGCCGCCGCGCCTTCCCCAGCAGCAATGGTGACCTGTTTGTAAGGAGAGTCAGTCACGTCCCCTGCTGCAAAGAGGCCTGCTACATTCGTACATCCGCCCTTGTCTGTCACGATTTCTCCCGCCGGATTCTTCCTGACATCTGCAGGAACGCACTGATTATTCGGCAAGCCGCCCGCCTCGACGAAAACTCCCTGCACCGAGAGCTCTCTTGTCACACCGTCAGCGCGATCCTTCACGACCAGCCCCGTGACTTTCTTCTCGCCTTTCACTTCTTCCGGTGTATACCCCAGAAGGATCTCTACATTGGAAAGCCCCTCAAGGCGACGTGCAATGATCTCCGAAGCGCGGATGCGGCTTCGGACCACGAGGTAGACCTTGTTCGCCAGACGTGACAGCTCGATCGCAGCCTGCACCGCACTGTCTCCCCCGCCGACAACTGCCGTGTCTTTCTTCCGATAGAAAGGACCGTCACAGGTCGCGCAGTAGCTGACGCCACGGCCGGTATATTCCATTTCTCCAGGAATATCGAGTGTGCGGCTGCGTTTTCCTGCCGTCACGATCAGGGTTCTTCCCATAAGCACCTTGCCATCATCAAGATGCACCAGAAAATGTCCCTCGCTGTCTTTTTCTGTGGAAAGAACGCCGGCAAAGACAAAGTCTACCGGATACTCTTTCGCATGGGCTTCCATCTTGTCTGCCAGCTCAAAGCCGGAAATATGCGGCAGCCCCAGATAGTTCTCGATTTCTCCGGTGAGAAGCATCTGCCCGCCGATGTCCGTCGATACGACCTGTACAGAAAGCTCCTTGCGCGCAGCATAGAGCGCTGCATTCAGGCCCGCCGGGCCTGCTCCGATAATGATCACATCTGTCATAGGTATCCTCCTCTTTCTCTATATCGAAATTTATCGTTATATAGATTATAGCGTAAACAAGAAGATTTGGCAAATGAAGAAAAGGTTCAGGGGGCAGGGTTCAGGGTTGTGGTGGCGGCTTCGCCGCAAGTATATGAGGCGATGCCCGAGAGTGGTATTCAAGTCACAAGTCACTCGAGGTTCCTAATCCCTAGCCACCAGTTACTCATGACTACAATGCCAGCTCATGGCATCACCACTATATACTCCGCGGCGCTTCTCTATTTTTATGCGCCGCGCCAACCCCGTTGAACCTTCTGAACCGACAGAACCCGTTGAACCCTGAACCCCTAAGTTTGAAGACAGAGATGAGTAGCTAGGGATTAGTGGCTAGGGATTAGGTTTGCGATACGAGAAAAGCGCTAGTTTCAAATCTCCGCGGCGCTTCCATCATTTTATGCGCCGCACCACCATTTCTCATTTCTCATTTCTCATTTCTCATTCGATCGAGGCTTTCATTCGGAATCAAAGGAGAGGACGCCCCCGAGGCTAACCCTCTGAACCTTCTGAACCTACAGAACCCGTTGAACCCTCATCCCTTTTCTGCCTGATGCACGACAAGCTGCGGGAAGGGGATATCGATCCCCGCTGCATCGAAGGCCTCCTTCACGCGGATGTAAAGGTCATTCTGCGCCTCGTAGTATTTCGCACGTTCGACGGCAGCGCGGACATAGATGCGGATGGAGGAGTCAGCCATGCCGCTCACATAGATGGTGAGCTTTTCCTTATCGACCACATACGCATCCTCCGTGAATATCTTTTTGAGGAGCTCCACACAGGATTTCAGATCCGTGTCATAGCCGACATCGAAGGTCATCTCCAGATTTCTGGTATCATAGGCAGAGAAATTCTTGATGACGCTGCTCGTCAGAGAGGAATTCGGGATGACGATGCACTGATTTCCCAGCGTCGAAAGCATGGTATACATGATGCTGATCTCCGTCACTGTGCCCTGATTCGAGGCGACCTGGATGTAGTCACCCACACGGAAGGGACGGAAGATGAGGATGAAAATGCCGGAGGCTACATTGCCGATATTATCCTTGAGCCCAAGACCGATCGCCAGACCCACGCCGCCGAAAGCAGCCGCGAGAGTCCCTGTACCGACGCCTGCCGTCCCCAGAGCGACCAACACGACGATAGCCAGACACAAGAAGAAAATGATCTCTTCAATAAAGGTCTTTGCTGACGGATCCACTTCGCTCTTCTCCAGAATATGCGCGACCGCGCGGCGGATGTAGCGGCAGATGATGTAGCCGATGATGAAAATGATGAGTGCTTCAAGGAAATCGATCCCGCGCGTCATGGCGAGTTCCTTCAGTCCATTGATGAAGCGGGTGGTGATGCTGAGCTCGTCTGTGACGACCTTCGTGACAACGCTGGATTCCATAGGTATTCTCCTTTATTCTTGATCGCTGGTAAGTCTTTTTTTCATTGTACCACAATTTTAGGATCCTAGGGATTAGGGATTGGGGATGAGGAGCGCCGAGCGACCAGTGACTGGTGACTTGAATACTGCCTTCGGGCATCGCCCCGTTTCGTCATCCTGAGCTGCGAGAAACGTCGTATGTGAGATAACGAATGCCAGAACAGCTGCGACCTGAGCCCTCGATCTCGGCGAAGCCGCCACCTTCATTCCTAATTCCTCATTCCTAATTCCTCACTCGAAGCAGCGCTTTCATCCGTAATCAAGGGCCGCCCCACCCCACTGGCTGCCTCTGCCCCCTTTTCCCTTGTCATTCTCCTCAAAATAGTCTATGATGGTATTCAACTCTCATCCATCGTAACAATTTTTAGGAGGACTCCTATGATGAGGAAAAATGGCGCCGCCATGGCGGCTTTGGCAGAGGCCTTTCCACTGACACTCCCCATTTTCGCGGGATTCTGGTTTATCGCCTTTGCCTACGGTTTCTATATGAATACGCTCGGCTTCTCCTGGGTCTATCCCATGGCGATGGCCGCGATCATTTTCGGCGGCTCTCTGGAATTCGTCACGATCTCCATGCTGCTTTCTTCCTTTGCTCCGATCGAGACATTCGTCATCGCCTTCACCGTACAGGCACGTCACCTCTTCTACGGGATCCCGATGCTGGAGAAATACGCCGGCACCGGCTGGAAGAAGCCCTTCCTTATTTATATGCTGTGTGATGAGACATTCGCGCTGAACTACTCTGCCACCATCCCCTACTCGATCGACAAAGGCTGGTTCTACTTCTGGGTCTCTCTCTTAAATTTCCTGTACTGGTGCTCGGGTGCAGCGATCGGCGGTCTCTTAGGCGGCCTTATTTCCTTTGATACGAAAGGTCTTTCTTTCGTCATGACGACCATGTTCCTCGTCATCTTCCTTGAGCAGTGGATGAAAGAGAAGAAGCACTACACGGCCCTCATCGGACTCGCTTCCTCCATCGGCAGCCTTCTTCTTTTCGGAAAAGAGAATTTCATCTTGCCCGCCATGGGCCTCATGCTCCTCATCATGACACTGTATCGTAAGCCATTGGAAAAGAAAGGAGGCTTCTGATGAGCCCGCTTCCCTTTTGGCAGCAGTGCGTCATCATCGCACTCTGCTCTCTCGCCTCCATGCTTTCTCGCTCCCTTCCTTTTCTCCTTTTTAACCCCGGGGCATCCCTTCCCTCCTACATCCGTTATCTGGGAAAAGCGCTGCCATCTGCTGTCTTCGCACTCCTTGTCGTGTACTGTCTGAAGGATGTTTCTCTGCTGTCAGGAAATCACGGTATACCGGAAGCCATCGCCCTTCTTGTGACCACGCTGCTCCACCTCTGGAAACGACAGATGATGCTCTCCATGGCCGCCGGCACGATCCTTTACATGGGACTTGTGCAGTATGTGTTTCCTTGAAGGGGGCTGAGGCTCCCTCATGGGCATCGCCCATGTACCTTGGTGTCTCTTTAGCCCCCTGTCATACAAAAAACGCCTCGATCCTTTCGAATCGAGGCGCTTTCATTTTGGTGACCGGTATGGGATTCGAACCCATACTCTCTGCGCTGAGAACGCAGCGTCTTAACCGTTTGACTAACCGGCCATGTGCAAATAATTATACACGACACGGGTAGAAATTGCAAGAGGGAAAAAAGAAAAAATGCAGAAATATCTGCCCCCGGGGAAATGCGAGATCCCATCAAGTCATGATTGGATCCGTATTCACCCGGAGGCCTCATGGATTCATGGCGAAAGGATTCTACGGGAAACAGCGCAAGATCTGTAAATCCGGCATTCTCTTACCCTTCTCTCTTCTTATCCGCTTTATTTTTTTCATACAGGACAAGAAGCCCCTTCAGTGTCAACATCGGATCCACGATGTCGATGGTCTTCGAAGACTTCGCGATGAGAGTGGCAAGACCGCCGGTCGCAATGACCTTGACATTTTTCTCATTCAGTTCCTCTTTGATGCGGTTCACGATCTCATCGATCTGTCCGACGAAACCGTAATAGATCCCTGCCTGCATCGCGGAAACGGTATTGCGGCAAATGATGCTCGGCGTCTTGACCAGCTCGATGCGCGGAAGCTTCGAAGCTCTCTGGAAAAGAGCTTCCATGGAGATCCCGATGCCCGGTGCGACAGCACCGCCCAGATAGTTGCCCTTGGTGTCTAAGACGCAGAACGTGGTCGCAGTACCCATGTCGATGATGATCAGAGGGCATTTGTACTCATCCACGGCAGCTACGGCATTCACGATACGGTCAGCCCCAAGCTCTTTGGGATTATCATAGAGGATATTCAGCCCTGTCTTGATGCCAGGTCCTACAAGGATCGGCTTGGTATGGAAGTAGCGCTGAGACATCGTTTCCAGAATAGGAATGATCGGGGGGACGACAGTAGAAATGATGATATCTTCTACCTCTTTGAAGCTGAGACCAGTCAGTTGGAAAAGATTGCCCAGCAGTGCAGCGTATCCATCCGCGGTCTGCAGGGTATCCGTTGCTACCCTCCAGTGACGGATCAAATTCCTATCCTTATATACACCACAGACGATATTCGTATTCCCTACATCAAAAGCAAGAAGCATGTGCATCTCCTCCAAGTGAATGGCGCATAGCCAATAATTTCAAGGGGTATTCTTGTCCTTCTGAAATCATCCCCCTTGTTACCATGTGTATCATGCAACAAAGTTTCCATTCTGTCAAGAGAAAAATGATTATTCTGATATGGATGAAAAATCCCATGCAGAAATAGTTATGAATAAAAAAAAGGTGGGATGAGCGATACGAAGGGATGCTTGGCTGGCAGCAAGAAGGTCTGATACCGAGTCCAAAATAAAACGTCTCACCTCAAAATAAGATGAAACGTTTTTAAGGACACACTGCTTCTCTGGTGAGATCAATACGTCTTTAGGAAACACTGATTCAATCGTTGTCAGATTTCATTCTTGGATTTTTAGACAGAGCAAGGAATCATCTGACGCGAATAGCGAGCTATTTAAGGAGGATGATGACGAAGCTATGTATAAAAATCCATATTAAATTCGACTCTGCGATTGAATCAGCGTTTCCTTTACACGCTCAATGCTCCAAGGACGGATAGAATCCTGCCTGATGCAGCGCCTGACGGATGCGGGTACCGGCAAGGACACCCAGAATGACTTTGATGAGATCAAATGCGATGAAGGGGAAGACCGTCATGGTGAGCGCCGTCCACAGCGGCATGTCTTTGGCAAGGCCGTACTGGAAATAGCCCATGAACCATACCGTCCCCAGAGCATAGCAGCAGACAAGACCGGCCAGTGCACAGGCGATCTGGCACACGAAGTGTCCCTTCTGTGCCAGGCGGAAGCCCGAGAGCCAGGCCATGACAACGAAGCCCAGATAGTAGCCGCCGACCGGAGAAAGGAAGATGCCGATGCCAGCCTTCCCCATGGTAAGGATCGGGATGCCAAGCATCCCAAGGAGAAGCCATAGTCCGATGGAGATCGCGCCCCACTTCCGTCCCAGTACACCGCCAGCCAGCGCACAGACGAAGCTCTGCAGCGTGATCGGCACAGCACCGATGGGGAATGTAAACTGTGACAGAATCGCCATAATGCCCGCAAATAAAGCGGCACTGATCATATCATGCATATGTCCTTTTTCCAAAGGAAAGACCTTCTTTCGTGAATGAGGAATAAGGGTTCAGGGTTCAGCGGGTTCTATAGGTAGGGCGGGGGTGGTGCGGCGCATAAAAACCAGAAGCGCCGCAGAATTTTGATAGCGCTTCGCGCCGTCGTCATTTCGAGCGTAGCCGAGAAATCTCTATGGCAGTACGCTCATTGCCTGATGTGAGACAGCACCAAGACACCGTTTTTCCTCAGCACATACACGCTGATTTTTTGCAGTGCAGTAAAGATCCCTCGGCTACGCTCGGGATGACGATGCCAGAGAACCCCAGTCACTAGTTACCAGTCACTCCTAATCCCTAGCCACTCCCGCTCCCCAGCCACTCATCCCTGCTTTCAAACTTGTGGTGGCGGCTCAGCCGCAAATAGAAAGAGGAACGATATGAGAATGCCACTATTTCTGAACTCGCGGCGCTCCCATATTATTTTGCGCCGCCCCTCGTTGAACCCATTGACCCTTCAGAACCTGTTTGTTTTTCACCACTTGCCGGCCAACCGCACTTATCGTTTCGGGAGCGGCGCATCGATCGGGCGGATGGAGACATCGCCTGCGATGACGCGCTCGACCTTTTCACCGGTATCTACGAGGAGACAGCCATCCTTATCGATGTCGACCGCCTTGCCGGTATAGTTTTCCTCGCCCATGATGACGCGGACATCCTGACCTAAGGTGACGGAGAGAGCTTTCCAGTCCTCAAGCACCTTGTCAAAGCCCTGTGTCTGTGCGATCTCGTACTCCTTCTCCAGCTCTGCCAGAATGGCAGCGAGGAGATCCTTACGGGAAACATCGATCCCCTCTGCCAGGAAAGAGGTGGCACTTTCACGGAAGAGCTCCGGGAATTCGCTTTTCTTCATCCCTGTATTGATACCGGCACCGATGATGATGTAGTCGATCTTTTCCATGGAGGCAGACATTTCCGTCAGGATGCCGACCAGCTTCTTGCCGTGATAAAGAATATCATTCGGCCACTTGATGCCCGCGTCCTGAAGACCCAGACGGCGGATCCCACGGCAGACACCCACGGCTGCCATCAGCGTACATTTGGACGCTTCCATCGGGAAGAATTTCGGACGGAGAATCAGTGTAAACCAGATCCCTTTCGCAAAGGGGCAGTAGAAGGAGCGCGTGAGACGTCCGCGACCGCCCGTCTGTTCCTCCGCTACGACGATGGTCCCCTCTTCCGCGCCCTCGCGCGCGATCTTCTTCGCTTCTTCATTCGTCGATGTGGTGCTAGAGAGATAGACCACGTGACGGCCAAAGGTCTCCGTGTGCAGCGCGCTGTCGATTTCCAGCGGTGTCAAAAGATTGGGCGCATAGATCAGACGATAGCCCTTGCGCGTGCTGGACTCGAAAATATACCCGCGTTCTTTTAAAATATTGATGTGCTTCCAGATGGCCGTCCGCGACACATGCAGATCCCGGGAGATCTGCTCGCCGGAGATGAACTGACCATTGGCTTTGCGGAAATAATCCAGAATTTCGTTTCGCATAGAAATGCCCCCTATACAGGAAATGTTTGGTTTACTATTTTTCCTTATTATAATCAGTTGTAAACCATTGGTCAACTATTTTATAAAGCAGGATTGACATTAGAAACAGGTTCAGGGTTAGCCCTTGGGGCGTCCCGCCCCTTGATTACGTTTGAAAACCTCGATTGCTCTAGTTAGGAGTGAGGAGTGGTGGTGCGGCGCATAAAAATATGGAAGCGCCGCGGAATTTTGATAGTGCTTCGCGTCGTCGTCATCCCGAGCGTAGCCGAGGGATCTTTCTTGCACTGCGGTCAGTATCGCATAGGCACTGGCAGGGAACCGACGCCTTGCTGCTATGTATTCCTACTTTCACACATGAATCGTTTATCAGTCTACAAGAAAGATTTCTCGACTTCGCTCGAAATGACGATACGTGTTTCCTGCATCCTAAAATGCAGTGCTCTATGAATGGTGTGCCCCTTCAAACACTTCTCACTAAGTCCCCAAAATTGATAAATCGCAATACCAGTCCCTAGTTGCTAGTCACTAGTCACTTTTCATTCATTAAAGGAGTTTCTTATGCGTAAACCCATCGTCGCCGTTACAGCAGACACGCTTCTGGCGGATATGAAGCCGATCAATCAGAGAATGGCGGACTACGCGCCGCGTCCGCTTTTGAATGCGCTGGGGCGCGCCGGCCTGCTCCCCATCATTCTGGCCTATGACGACTACGCCGGCCCTGAGGAATATGTGGACAGCTTTGATGCGCTCGTCCTATCCGGCGGGCCAAATCCCGCCCCCCGTTTCTACGGAGAAGAGCCGCTTTGGTGCATCGGGCCGACCTATGAGAAGAGAGATATTTTCGAGATCGGGCTCATCAAGGCCTGCCTCAAAGCGGACAAGCCGATCCTCGGCATCTGCCGCGGCCATCAGATCCTGAATGTCGCCTTGGGCGGCAAGCTCTGGCAGGACATGCAGGCGCAGAATCCCAAGGCCACCATCCAGCATATGCAGAAAGCGCCGGGAAACATCGCGACCCATTATATAGAGATCGATCCGGAAAGCCGCCTGCATGATGTCTTGGGAGATGGGCTCTACGTGAATTCGCGCCATTGCGAAGCCATCAAGAAGCTCGCTGACGGTCTCCGCGTCACGGCAAGAAGCAGAGACGGCATCGTCGAAGCGACCGAGAGCGTGAAGAATGACCTCATTACCACCGTCCAGTGGCATCCGGAAAATATGGAGGAAAAGGTGATGGATCCGCTCTTCAAAGCCTTTGCCGAACGTGTCAAGCGGTGGATGGTATGAAATAAAAAAGCATAGCCAGGCTTGCACGGCTATGCTATAATATAAACAAATGGAAGGCGTACTACGGTATTTGCCAACGCCCGGCGCCTCCCTATCATGTTAAAGGTGAGAAAGGCCGACCGCTGACACGGGGAAACCGCTTGTTAATCAGGCGGCTTTTTTCATGTCAGAAAGAAAATGTTATTTCAACATCATAACAATGAGAGTTGCGAAGGCAATCATCAGGTACAATGTTTCAAAAGTACTCATGATACTCAGCTCCTTCCCGATTAACAGGAAGCCCCGAGCTACCGTAGCACGCCTGCGGCCATTGTAGCACATTCATCAGTCTGTACACAAGAAAAAGGCGGCTTTCGAGCCGCCTTTTTCTGTGAGAGTGTAAAAATAAAAGGAGATAAAGGAGTGGGAATCCCGCTCGGGGAAAGCGGGACAGATTGTGAAGGCGGAGTGGAATCCGTACATTCTCTTCCGTCTTCATACATATTATACCATACGAAATCGAAAATGCAAGTATGCTTAATTAAATGATTTAAGCGCACCTTATACTAAGAGGCTAAGCCTTGGCTCCGGCGGTGCTCTTTTAGGGAAACGCTGATTCAATCGCAGAGCCGGATTTCATATGGATTTTTATACATAGCTTCGTCATCATCTTCCTTAAATAGCTCGCTATTCGCGTCAGATGATTCCTTGCTCTGTATAAAAATCCAAAAATGAAATCTGACAACGATTTAATCAGTGTTTCCCTAGAAGAGACTATGCTTCGAAGACTGCTCTTTCGCTGGCCACGCACTCCATTCTAGCACTCCCTTGCGCTTTGTGGTAGAATGGCATTGAAATGTTGTCTATTAGGAGGTGTTACGTTGTTCGCCTATGCGTTCACGTTTCTTGTGGCACTGGCTGTGACCTTTGTGCTGACGCCGGTGGTGAAGAACTTCGCCATCCGCATCGGCGCCGTCGACAAGCCGGATGCGCGCAAGGTACATCATGGACTGATACCGCGTCTGGGGGGACTGGCCATTTACGCCGGCTTCATGGTCTCGGTGATCGCGACCATCGGCTTTACCTATGAGATGGTCGGCATCATGGTGGGAGCGACATTTTTGATCGCGGTCGGCATCGCTGACGATGTGTACTCCCTGCCGCCGAAGGTAAAGCTCTTGGGGCAGATCATCGCTGCGGCCATCCCCGTCGTCATTTTCAATATCAATATCGAATGGATCGACGTGCCGCGCCTCGGCATCGTTTATTTGCCGGAGATCATATCGCTGCCGCTCACCATTTTCTGGATCATCGGCTTCGTGAATACGGTGAACCTGATCGACGGCCTGGACGGTCTGGCAGCCGGCATTGCGACGATCGCATCCATCGCCATCGCCCTCCTTGCCTTTCAGATGGGGCAGTGGGTGGCTGCGGCGGCCATGATTGCCATGACAGGGGCCTGCCTTGCCTTTCTGCAGTATAACTTCAACCCGGCGAAGATCTTCATGGGAGATACCGGCTCCATGTTCCTTGGTTATATCATCTCGGCCGTGTCCGTCATGGGCTCGATGAAGACCGTAGCGACAGCTGTCCTCATCGTGCCGCTTCTCGCGCTCACTGTGCCGATCACCGATACCCTCCTTGCGATCGTCCGCAGAAAGTCGAGCGGTGTGCCGATTTTCTCACCGGATAAAAACCACCTGCATCACCGTTTGCTGGCCAAGGGGCTGAATCAAAAGCAGGTCGTGCTCGTCATGTACGCGCTGACGGCTTTCTTCTCCTGCACTGCGCTCATCGTCATTCACCTGTCCCTTTGGATCGGCATCGCGATCGTAGCCATCGCCCTCGTACTCTTCGTCCTTTGGGCAAGAAAGCTCGGGGTCATGCAGGAGATCGTCCCATCGCCCTACCAGATGGAACAGAAGAAAAAGAAAGATAGTGACTAGTGACTGGTAGCTAGGGATTAGGGACTTCGAGTGACTAGAGACTAAGAGACTGGGAGACATTAGACTCCCGTGTCGTCATTTCGAGCGAAGCGAGAAATCTTTGTCATTCGCGGTCAGGTGGGCAATGATTGGAAAGTTCAAAACGGGAAACCTGCTACCCGCAGACTTTCGGGCATCGCCTTATTTATACTCTGCGGCGCTTCCGTATTTTTATGCGCCGCCACCACCATTTCTCATTCGACAAAGATTTCATCCACAATCAGTGGGCAGCACGTCCCACAGGCTAACCCTGAACCAATACACAAAGAGAGGAATGCAAGAATCATGATCAAAGTAATGACGATTTTCGGGACACGGCCGGAAGCCATCAAGATGGCGCCCGTCGTGAAAGAGCTTTTGAAGCGGCCGGGCATTGATACGAAGGTCTGCCTCACCGCGCAGCACCGCGAGATGCTCGATCAGGTGGTCGATCTCTTCCATCTGCCGGTGGACTACGACCTGGACATCATGAAGAGCGGGCAGTCCCTCTACGACATCACCGCCCGCGTGCTCCGCGGGCTGGAAGATGTGCTGAAGAAGGAGAAGCCCGACTACGTGCTCGTTCACGGAGATACCACGACCACCTTCACCGCAGCACTGGCCGCTTTTTATCAGCAGATCAAGATCGGTCATGTCGAAGCAGGCCTGCGTACCGGAAACCTGCTTTCGCCCTTCCCGGAAGAAGCCAACCGTCAGCTGACCGGCGTCCTCTCGAATGTGAATTTTGCCCCGACGGAAACGGCCAGAGGAAATCTCCTGCGCGAGAGCAAGGACGATAAGAACATCTACGTCGTCGGCAATACCGTGATCGATGCTCTTCTTGCGACCGTCAAGAAGGACTATCATTTCGAGGATGCGGAGATCGAAGCCATCGAAGAGCACAAGCGTGTGATCCTCGTGACGACACACCGCCGCGAAAATCTGGGCGCTCCGATGCACCACGTCTACCGTGCGCTCCGCCGTCTGGTGGAAGCCGTGCCGGATACCGAAGTGGTCTTCCCGGTGCATAGAAATCCGCTCGTGCGTGAAGCCGTTTCCGAAGAGCTCGAAGGCGTGGCAGGCATTCATCTTGTCGAACCGATGGAATATGAACCATTCACAAACCTGATGGCCAGAAGCGCCATCGTCCTCACAGACTCGGGCGGCATTCAGGAAGAAGCTCCGAGCCTTGGCAAGCCCGTCCTCGTCCTTCGAGATACCACCGAGCGTCCGGAGGCGGTCGAAGCAGGTACCGTGAAGCTCGTCGGCACCGATGAAGAAAAGATCTTCCATGCGGCCTATGAGCTTTTGACGGATGAGAAGGCGTACAAAGCCATGGCAGAAGCCGTGAATCCATATGGAGATGGCCATTCGGCAGAACGTATTGCAGATGCCCTTCTCTACATCGAAGGATTAAGTGATAAAAAACCGACTAAATTTATAGCCAAGTAAAAAATCCTATGCTATAATGTACATGTTCATTTGCATGTTTTACTTTTAACATGCTTTTTTTAGAAACCATAGCGAGAAACCAGATGGATAAGAAGGGGAAACTGCCGAAGGACGATGACTGGCATCCGCTGAGAAGTGCTGCCGTCGCATCAGGAGCGGGCCTTTCCATGCTGGCCTCCATCGCTGTGGGCGTATGGGCGGGTCTCAAGGCCGATGAATGGCTGGGCACCGATCCATGGGGACTCATTCTGCTTTCTGTCATAGGAGCGGTGAGCGGTTTGTGGTCTGCAATTACACAGATATTAGGTAAGAAATGATATGAACTTCGACTTGACTTTTCCTCACTATGCCAAGCGCATGAATCAGTACATTCTGGTCATCGCTGTCATCGGCGCAGGCATACTCTTTGCCTGGCAGGGCTGGGCATATGCATTTGCCTGGGGGTTGGGCTGCCTGTTTCATATCTTTTTTTTCAGCCTCATGCTGGTTAAGTTTAACCAGTGGCAGAGAGACAAGCGAGAAGTGGACTTCATCGGACGCCGCCTTGTGGTATTCACGATGCTCCGCTTTATTTTGGAGATCGCAAGCTGCGCAGCGGTGATCTTCACGCCGCTCAATATATTGGCCTACTTAGGTGGCTTACTTACACTGCCTGCTGCAACTCTTGGGGAGCGGCTGGTCGGTTTAATTAAGGAGTAGTTTTCTTGATATCCTTGTAAGAGAAAGGGGGTGAGATTATGCATCTTCATACGGGTACACATGTTGTAGAGCAGCTCTTTGGCATGTCTGTGAATATGGATACGCTTTATACCACATGGCTTACTGCCATCATCGTCTTCATCGCCGTATTTGCAGCAACCAGAGGCAGATCCCTGATCCCGGGAGGCTGGCAGAATGTGATCGAAATGGTCATCGAAGGTCTTTGCTCTCAGTTTGAAAGCAATGTTGGTTCCAATTATCGCAAGGTGGCGACCGTTCTTCTGACGCTGTTCCTCTTCATCTTCACTGCGAATCAGATCGGCCTTCTGCCGACAGAACACCTGACTGCGTCTCCGACCAATGACGTGAATACTACATTGGGCCTATCCATCGCATGTTCTTTGATTACACACTTCTATTTCATTAAGTGTAAAGGCGTAGGGCACTGGCTTTCCCATTTCTTCAAACCATTCCCGGTCTTCGCCGTCATGAATCTGATCGAAGAAATTGCGAAGCCGATTACGCTGGCTATGCGTCTATTCGGCAACATTCTCGCGGGTGAAATTCTGCTGGAAGTTTTGTACTTCCTCTGCCCATGGCTTGTACCTATGATCTGGATCGCCGTATCTTTGTTTATCGGTCTGGTTCAGGCATACATTTTCACCACCTTGACTTCCGTATACCTGAAAGAAAGCGTTGACTGAGTCACAGCCGGTGAAGCGGCTACGCCGCATAATAAACGGAACGGCGCCGCCCGTAAAAACGGTAAATACAATAGCCTGCCTTCCCTGATCACGGGGCAGTGCTAAAATTTTTTGCAATTCTCTAGGAGGAATTATCATTATGGATCAGACAATCGTAGCACAGTATTCCCTGATTGCAGCAGCAATCATTGCAGCCTGCGCAGCTCTTGCAGCAGCATTCTCCGACTCCAAAGCCGCAGCTAAAGCTCTCGAAGGTATGACCCGTCAGCCGGAAATGGCAGGCAAACTCTTCACCAACATGCTCGTAGCTATCGGCCTTATCGAATCTATTCCGATCATCGCTATCGTTATCGCTCTCGTACTCGTATTCGCTAACCCATTCCTGAAATAATTATTCCTAATTACAATAATTACGGAATATTAGGCTAAGGAGGGAACGAATTGGTAGACCTGAATGGTACCTTGTTGATGCAGATCGTCAACTTTATCATTCTCTGTGCTATTCTTGGCCATTTCTGCTACAAGCCGGTACTCAAAGTACTCGACGACCGCAAAGCTCGTATTAAAAACGACCTGGACAGCGCTGCCCAGTCCAAAGCTGCTGCTGAAGAACTGAAAGTCAGCTACGAAGCCCAGCTGAAAGACGCACAGGCAAAAGCCCAGGAAATTGTGGACAAAGCAGTCAAGGAAGCCAAGGTGCAGGCGCAGGCACAGATTGATGAAGCCCATGCATCTATCGCCAAAGCAAAGGAACAGGCCAGCCAGCAGATCGAAAGAGAACGCAAGGATGCTCTGGAAGATCTGAAGGCTCAGGTGGCAGTCCTTTCCTGCGATATTGCAGCAAAGATCATCAGCAAGAACATGACGCCGGACGCCAACGACCGGCTCATCGCAGAAAGCATCGCAAAGCTGGATGCTAAAAAAGCAGGTAAATAATCATGGATAAGAACGTAATCCTTGCAAAGAAATACGGTCGCGCCATCTATGAAATCGCTGCTGAACAGAACAGCTTGGAAAAAACAGAAGAAGAACTTCACCTGATCGCAGACGCCATCAAGGAACATGCAGATCTGAAGGAGCTCCTTTTCCATCCTCTGCTTGCAAAGGATGTCAAGAAAGATACGATTAAGAAATTATTTGCAGATAAGGTTCAGCCTGTCGTTCTGCAGTTCTGCTATGTCGTAATCGACAGAGACCGCATTACCGACTTCCCCGCTATGGTAGACGTATATACGACTCTTGCGCATCATGGCATGGGCATCGAAGAAGCTGTGGTGACCTCCGCACTCCCGATGACCAAGTCCCAGGTGGAAGCATTGAAAGCGAAACTCTCCGAAATTACAGGGAAGAAGATTCTCATGAAGCAGAAAGTGGACACGGCGCTGATTGGCGGCTTCACCGTTCAAGTGGGCGACCGCCTGATCGATGGGTCCGTAGCCAGACAGCTGCAGACACTGAAAGCTATTATGATGCAAAGAGATTGAGGTGACTTCTAGGAAATGAAAATCAGTTCAGATGAAATTACATCTGTCATTAAAAAACAGATTGAAAACTACAAAGTAGACCTCAATGTCGATGAAGTTGGTACGGTTCTTGAAGTCGGCGACGGTATCGCTCATATCTATGGGCTCGAAAACTGCATGGCCGGCGAACTGCTTGAACTGCCTAACGGCGTATATGGCATGGCTCTCAACCTGGAAGAAAGCAACGTAGGTGCCGTTCTTCTGGGTCGCGCCGAAACCATTAAGGAAGGCGACACAGTCAAGAGAACAGGCCGTCTGATGCAGGTCCCGGTAGGGGACGCTGTTATCGGCCGCGTTGTCAATGCACTGGGTCAGCCGATCGATGGCAAAGGCGAAATCAAGACCGCCGAATTCCGCGACATTGAAATTAAAGCACCGGGCATTGCTGACAGACAGCCAGTCAATGTACCGCTGCAGACTGGTCTCAAAAGTATCGACTCCATGGTTCCGATCGGCCGTGGTCAGCGTGAACTTATCATCGGTGACCGTGGTACCGGTAAAACCGCTATCGGTATCGATACCATTCTGAACCAGAAGGGTCAGAACGTTATTTGTATTTACGTATCCATCGGCCAGAAAAACTCCAACGTCGTTCGTGTATACGAAAGACTGAAGCAGGCTGGCGCTATGGACTACTCCATCATCGTCCACGCAGGCGCATCCGAAGGCTCCCCGATGCAGTACCTGGCACCATACTCCGGTGTCTCCATCGCTGAATACTTCATGCATCAGGGCAAAGATGTCCTCATCATTTATGATGACCTCTCCAAGCACGCTGTCGCATACCGTGCGATGTCCCTGCTGCTGCGTCGTCCACCAGGACGTGAAGCTTACCCAGGCGACGTATTCTACCTGCACTCCAGACTGCTGGAACGTGCTGCCCGTCTTTCCAAAGAACTCGGCGGCGGCTCTATCACCGCTCTTCCGATCATCGAAACTCTGGCAGGCGACGTAGGTGCATACATCCCGACCAACGTTATTTCCATCACCGACGGTCAGATCTACCTCGAAACCGCACTCTTCTACTCCGGTATCCGTCCGGCTATCAATGTCGGCCTCTCCGTATCCCGTGTAGGCGGTTCCGCACAGATCAAAGCGATGAAACAGGTCGCAGGTACCCTGCGTCTGGACCTCGCTCAGTATCGCGAACTCGCAGCATTTGCTCAGTTCGGCTCCGACCTCGACGCTGCTACCAAGGCACAGATCGACCGCGGCCAGAGAACCACAGAGATCCTGAAACAGCCACAGTACTCCCCGTACCCGGTCGAAGATCAGGTACAGGCGATCTACGTAGCCGTCAACGGATACCTGGATGATGTAGAAGTCAATGAAGTCGTTGATTTCGAACATCAGATTCTCGCATTCCTCCACAGCAGCCATCCGGAAATCGGCGAAGACATCATCAAGAATAAGAAACTGACTGATGAAAACGAAGAAAGACTCAAAGCTGCTATTGTTGAATTCAAAGAACGCTACAACGCAAAAAAGTCTGAAACGGTAGAGGGGTGATCTGATTGGAAAGTACGCGTGATATAAAAGGGCGCATTAAATCTGTCACCAACATCCAGCAGATCACAAAAGCAATGAAGATGGTCGCCGCAGCCCGTCTGCGTAAAGCAGAAGAAAAAGCAAACGGCTCCCGTCCCTATGCTGAAAAAATCGGAGAGCTTCTGCGCCGTGCTTCTTCGGTAACACCCGGTTTCACCAGCCCGCTCTTTAGAACAGGCAAAGTGAAGAAGGTCGGCTATCTTGTCATCAGTGCAGATAAAGGCCTCGCCGGTGCTTATAACTCCAATGTTATGAAGCAGACCTTAAGTGAAATCTCCGGTAAGGATCGGTCAGAGTATGCACTCTACGTGTGCGGCAAGCAGGGAAGAAACTACCTGAAATTCCGCGGCTATGATCTGGATTCCTATCATTTCGGCTTTTCTGACAAACCGTCGGCACAGGACTCCATCGCTCTTGCAAAAGAAATGGTGGACTACTTCACCAAAGAAGAAGTCGACGAAGTCTACATTATTTACACAAAATTCATCACTGCTCTCCGCCAGCAGGTGAAGGTACAGAAATTACTTCCTGTCGAATCGCCGAAGGCAGAAGCAGGCGAAGCAGACAAAGAACCATCCGTGGATGATGAATACATCTTCCTTCCGGATGCAGGCACAGTCCTTTCCAAGCTGCTTCCTGAATATGTACAGGTGCAGGTTTACAACGCCATGCTCCAGTCCGCTGCCTCCGAACTTGGCAGCCGAATGGCAGCTATGTCCGCTGCCACCGACAACGCGACCGAAAGAATCGCCGACCTCAACCTTACGTACAACAAAGCACGTCAGGCACAGGTCACCAACGAAATTTCCGAAATCGTCGGCGGCGCAGCTGCGCTTGAATAAACCCGCATAAAGAATTTAAGGAGGAATGCTTCTTCATGGCAAATGAAAAGGAGATGCAGGTAGGTAAAGTAGTCCAGATCATCGGCGCAGTCGTAGATATTGCATTCGATGACGACAAAGAACTCCCTGCTATCTATAACGCAATCCATGTAAAAGATGATAAATCCGGCGTTCCTGTTGATGTTATCTGTGAAACCATGCAGCACCTCGGTGACGGCGTCGTCCGTGCCGTAGCTATGAGCTCCACAGATGGCATGGTACGTGGAATGAAAGCAGTCGACACCGGCCGTGCTATTGCAGCACCGGTAGGCGACGGCTGCCTTGGACGTATTTTCAACGTTCTCGGACAGACAGTAGATAACGATCCGGCCAAAGTACCGGCATCCGACTACTGGCCGATTCATCGCCCGGCACCGGCCTTCAAAGACCAGTCCCCGGCAGCTGAAATTTTCGAAACCGGCATCAAAGTCGTCGACCTGATCTGCCCATACGCAAAAGGCGGTAAGATCGGTCTGTTCGGCGGTGCAGGCGTAGGTAAGACAGTCCTGATTCAGGAACTGATCCACAACGTAGCAACCGAACATGATGGCTGCTCCGTATTCTGCGGCGTAGGCGAACGTACCCGTGAAGGCAACGACCTCTGGGGCGAAATGAAAGACTCCGGCGTCCTGAACAAAGTAGCACTGGTCTATGGCCAGATGAACGAACCTCCGGGAGCTCGTATGAGAGTCGCCCTGACAGGTCTGACCATGGCAGAATACTTCCGTGATAAACAGGGCCAGGACGTACTGCTCTTCGTCGACAACATTTTCCGTTTCGTACAGGCAGGCTCCGAAGTATCCGCACTGCTCGGCCGTATGCCGTCTGCCGTAGGTTACCAGCCAACGCTCGCAACCGATATCGGCGAACTGCAGGAACGAATCACTTCCACCAAGACCGGTTCCATCACATCCATTCAGGCCGTATATGTACCGGCCGATGACCTCACCGACCCGGCTCCGGCTGGCGTATTCACCCACCTGGACGCTACCACGGTACTGAACCGTTCCATCGCCGAACTGGGTATTTACCCGGCAGTCGATCCGCTGGACTCCACTTCCCGTATCCTTGATCCGAACGTACTCGGCGAGGAACACTACGAAGTAGCCCGCGGCGTACAGGCTATTCTGCAGCGCTACAAAGAACTGCAGGATATCATCGCCATCCTCGGTATGGAAGAACTTTCTGATGATGACAAGGTCATCGTTGCTCGCGCAAGAAAGATCCAGAGATTCCTGTCTCAGCCGTTCTTCGTAGCTGAACAGTTCACAGGCTCCCCAGGTAGATATGTACCGCTGAAGGAAACCATCAGAGGCTTCAAGGAAATCCTTGCAGGCCAGCACGATGATATGCCTGAAGGCGCATTCTACATGGTCGGCACAATTGATGAAGCAATCGAAAAGGCTGAAAAGATGAAGAAAGGGGAATAAGCCATGGCTGATACCCTTACTCACTCCATGCACGTGGAAGTCATCAGTCCGGATGGTCCGATCTTCAGTGAAGACAATGTGGACATGGTGGTGGCCCGCGCAGAAGACGGCGAATTCGCTGTCTTGAAAAACCATCTGCCTCTGGCAGCCGCTTTGGAAATGTGCGTTGTACGCATTAAAAAAGCAGCTGAAGAACAGAAGGTCGCTGTATTCGGCGGGTTCTTGGAAAATTCCAAGAACAACGTAAACATCGTGGCTCCGCTGGCTGAGCTGGCTGAAACCATCGATGTAGCACGCGCCCAGGCAGCGAAAAAGCGTGCAGAAGACAGACTGGCTTCTCACAGCGCAGACATCGATATGGATCGCGCAAGACTCGCTCTCATGCGTGCACTGACACGCCTCAAAGCGACCGGAACGATCTGATAGAGAAACAAAAAAGGAGCTGTGAAGAAATGAATCCTCATTTCTTCACAGCTCCTTTTTACTATGCTTTCATTTGGTTCAGGGTTCAAGGTTCAAGGTTCAAGGTTCAGGGCTCTCGTGGCGGCTTCGCCGCCTTTTTTTAGAAGATGGT
>OLGL01001428.1_pt1 | contig 23673 bp, 20 predicted proteins | sample 1605041 | NCBI WGS metagenome assembly OLGL01 (sample SAMEA3888905, study PRJEB22519) | human gut metagenome | biome: human gut; feature: human-associated habitat; material: faeces | place: Denmark | collected 2010 | reverse complement strand
AAGCAGCTTGCGGTCCACAACCGCCGCTCCAACAGCTTACCTATGAGGCCCCTCCGCTGGCTCTCCCCAGCAGAGTTCTCTGTCCAATATGTTTGACAAACCTACAAGTCAGGCCGCAAAAAAATGGAAACACCCCTCGCTTTTTCTGCCGGAATGTGCTATAATGACTTTGATTGCACAGAGAAAGCGAGGACGATCACATGCTGGATATTTTCGATATTCTGGGCCCGGTGATGGTGGGCCCGTCCAGTTCCCACACGGCGGGAGCGGTCCGCATCGGCAGCATGGCCCGGACGCTGCTGGGCGACGAGCCGGTGGAGGCCAGGATCCATCTGCACGGCTCCTTTGCTGAGACCGGCCCCGGCCACGGCACAGACCGCGCCCTGGTGGCGGGGCTGCTGGGCATGAAGCCCGACGACCTGCGCATTCCCTTTGCCTTTCAGGAGGCGAAAAAGCGGGGACTGATCTACACCATCGACACTGTGGAGCTGCGGGACGCCCACCCCAACACCGCTGTTATCGAGACCTGGGACGCCGGCGGCAAAAAGCTGGAGCTTCAGGCATGCAGCGTAGGCGGCGGCCGCATCCTGGTGAACAAGGTGGACGGCATCGACGTCAGCTTCGACGGCATGTTCAACACCCTGGTCATCCGCAATCAGGATGAAAACGGCGCGGTGGCGGCGGTAACATCGGTGCTGAACCAGCTGCGCATCAACGTGGCCAACATGAGCCTGTGCCGCCACAAGCGGGGCGGTGATGCCCTGATGGTCATCGAGACCGACCAGCATATCAAGCCCCATCAGGTGGCGTTTCTGTCGGAGCTGACGGGCATCCTGTCCGTAACCTATTACGATAAGGAGGACGATGACGATGTCTCTGGATTCGATGAAGGAAATCTTTGACCGCATGGAGGCCGAGCACAAGCCCTTCTGGGAGATTGTGCTGGAGACGGACATGGACGAGCGCCAGGTGACCCGCCAGCAGTCTATGGCGAAAATGCTGACCACCTGGCAATATATGGTGGACGCGGCGGACACCTATACCGGCCGCCGCCGCAGCGTCAGCGGTCTGGCAGGAGGCGACGGCCTGAAAATGCGGCAGTATTCCATCCGGGGACGGGCCATGTCCGGCGGCTACGTCAGCGAGGTCATTGCCGAGGCCTTGTCCATGGCAGAATCCAACGCCTGCATGCGCCGCATCGTAGCGGCTCCCACGGCGGGAGCCTGCGGCGTGCTGCCGGCGGTGCTGCTGCCCCTTTGCAAATACGAGGAGCTGAGCCAGCACCGGATATTGGAGGCCCTGTATGTGGCCAGCGGAATCGGCGCGGTCATCGCCTATAAGGCCTGCATCGCCGGCGCCTCCGGCGGCTGCCAGGCGGAGATCGGCACTGCCTCCGCTATGGCGGCGGGGGCCCTGGTCGCCCTGCGGGACGGCACCGGCCAACAGATCGGCCACGCCGTGGCCATGGCCCTGAAAAATCTTATGGGCTTGGTGTGTGATCCGGTGGCCGGCTTGGTGGAGGTTCCCTGTGTCAAGCGCAATGTCATCGGCGCGGTAAATGCCATCAGCGCGGCGGATATGGCCCTGGCCGGGATCGAGAGCCGCATTCCTGTGGATGAGGTCATCGACGCCATGGGCGAGGTGGGCCGCCGCATGCCTGTGGAGTTCCGGGAAACCGCCCTGGGCGGCCTGGCCGCTACGCCCACCGGCCGCCGGGTAAAGCAGCAGATGCAGCCCGGGGCCCCGGAGTTCTGATTCTCCAATACAATTCGTGATAATCCGTCGCAAAAATACAACTTGTATATCTGTATATGCATAGGCATGGGTTATCCGTTTTCATTCATACGCAAGAAAAGCACCGTCGAAGGCTTGCCTTCGGCGGTGCTTTCTATGGACGCTGCACAGGAGAGGGTCAGTCCCCGCACAGGATATCCCACTATTTTTGGGGGGTCTCATGTCCCCTCCGTTTAGTAGACACCGCAGCGGGGATTTTGCAACCATATTTTTTCAAAATTTTTAAATTTTTTTGGGCCTTGATAGAATACAGAGCTGTTTTCCCGGGGAGCGCATAAAGGAAAGCTCTGTTCATGGCGTCCATGTCCCGGCCATTCACGAAAAAACGGCCACGGGCAGAGTGCGTCTCTCAAATCAAATGGAGCTGCGTCCATTTCCGTGACTTCAGCCGCCGCTGCGTGAAGGGCTTTCGTTTTTAAAAAACTGACTCAACTATTGCAAAACAATCCTCTTGTTTTTTTTTCATATTATGATATGATAAAAATGGCGAAGGCTGGGGGCCTTCGCAAACAATGGGCCCCGATCTGCCGGATATACCAGAATATCCGGGACCCATAGCGGCAGCCCGTCAGAATAGGAGGCGAAACCGTGGTTTTTATTGTCGTGATCTCATCGGTACTTTTGGCCGTTTGCACCTCGCTGAAACCGATCTATCTTCAAAATGCCATCGATGCGGTGGATGCGGGCGCAGGCGGCACACTTACCATGTTTCTGTGCTATGCTGCCAGCATCCTGGGAATCCTTTTGTTTGAGACGGCCCGGCAGCTCAGCACGGGGAAATATCGGAACAGCAGGCTGTTTGGTCTCAAGCGGAAGGTCATGGCGCATATTGTTTATATGCCGCCCCGGAAGTTCCAGGAGGAGCAGGGACAGAACTATGTCACCACGCTGAACAATGAGATCGAGATGCTGGTGGACAGCTATTATGTCACCCGCTTGGAATTGGCCTACAGCATTCTGGTATTGATCACCTGTGTGATCGCATTGCTGTACATCAACGGCTATCTGGCGATGATCATCATCGTTTCCACCGTGTGTCCCATTGTGGCCTCCGCCGTGCAGGGGAAGGCATTGGAAAAACGGACGAACTTCTATACGATGGCCCTGGAAAAGCTCAATGTCATGATCGGCAATCTGATCCACGGGTACCCCACCATCAAGGTAAACCACATAGAGCGGGAATACCTGCAAACGCTGGAACAGGATAACGAGAAAGCCGCCCACGCAGAGTTTGCCAAGGCGAAAACAAAAATTCGGGTGAATATGATCATCGGCCTGCTGTCCTATATCGGCGAGGCCGTGATGGTGGGATTCAGCATTTACGAGATCTCCAAGGGGCGGCTGTCCGTGGGCGCTTTGGTGGGTGCGCTGCAATTATCGGAAATGCTGGTGATCCCCACCAACAGCATTTCCTATCAGATATCGGAAATGCGGAGCGTCACCGGTATTCGCCAGAAGATCCAGCAGCTGCTGTCTGTCCCTGACAGCGCTGCGGCTTCGTCGGCAGCTCCCACGATTGAGTACATGGAGCTTGACAATGTGTCCTTCCGGCATGAAGAAAAGGTCATTCTTTCCCATGCGAATTATCGGTTCGAGGCGGGGAAGAAATACCTGATTTTAGGCGAAAACGGAAGCGGAAAGAGCACGCTGTTCAAGTTGCTGACCGGGCTGGAAACAGAGTATGAGGGGTGTATCTCGGTGAACGGAACGGATATCCGCCAGCTGTGGCCCGCTCTTTATGACCAGATCGGCGTCGTGCTTCAGGACGCGTTTATCTTTGACGATACGTTTCTTCAGAATGTCACGCTTTATCGCCCTGCATTGCAGGAACGTGCCGTATCGGCGATGCATTCTCTGGGAATGGACGCCTTTCTTGCATCCCATGATCTGGACCAGGTATTCCAGAACACGAAGGGCAATCTGTCCGGCGGAGAGCGGCAAAAGCTGGCGCTGGCCCGGGTGCTGACCGAGAATAAGCGTGTCATCTTCCTGGACGAAGCCACTGCCAATATGGACAAGGGCAGCAGCCAGAAAATTTTGTCCCAGCTGCTCCGGACGGACGGTTTGACCGTGATCAGCATCGAGCACAAGGTGAGCCCGGAGCTTCTTCCTCTATACGATAAAATCCTTGAACTGAAGGAGGCACATTTGGAGGAAAGACCATAGTACCATCTATCGGGAAACCCGGCTGCGCATTATGCCGCAGCCGGGTTTCTGGCGTATTCGGAGCAGAAGAAAAGCACGAGGCAGAGAGCCTCGCAAAATAAGCGCGCATCTGCCGGAAAATGAAGTCCCTCCAACTCCATTGGGCCAGCCTTTTGTCAAAAAAGGGCGGCGCCTTTTTTTGACAAGCTGTGGACCGGCGGCTATAGCCGCCGGTCCTTTTCGGTTTCTTTTGGGATTTTAGCAGACGTTATACAAAGAAGAACTCCTTGATCTGGCCATACAGCACCAGCACCATGCACACAGGCGTGACGTACTTGATGCAGATCTTAAAGAAGGTGTAGCCAAACATCTTGTGTCCCTCGTCGTGCTCGATCTCGTCCCGGACAACTCCCGGGCCGATCTCCCAGCCGTACATGATGCTCATCAGCAGCGCGCCCAGAGGCATCAGGATGCCCTCGGCGATGCAGTCGAAGAAGTCCAGCCAGTCGGCACTCCAGGTGGGGAGCTTTTCCATGGTGCCGCGCATGCCCAGGATATCAGCGGGAGAGATGCCGGCGTTGCCCAGGGAGTCCAGGCACACGATGACGCACAGGATACCGGCGGCAATACCGGCCAGCACGGAGTAAGGCTTCCGCTTGTCGCCCTTGCCCCGGTCCCGGGCACGGTCCACATAGTGGGCCACCACGGCCTCCAGCAGGGAGATGGAGGAGGAGACGGCGGCAAACACCACCAGCAGGTAGAACAGGATGCCAAAGATGGGGCCTGCAGCGCCCATGCGGTCGAACACGTTCTGCATGGTGACGAACAGCAGGGAGGGCCCGCCCAGATTGCCGGTGGGGTCCAGGGCGAAACGGCCGGGGATCACGCACAGACCGGCCATCAGGGCCACCAGGGTATCCATGACCACGATGATGATGGCGTTTTTCTGCAGGTTCTCCTTCTTATCCAGATAGGAGCCGTAGGTGATCATGGCCGCCATGCCCAGGGACAGAGAGAAGAACATCTGACCGCCCGCTGTGGATAGTACAGAGAAGAAGTCGGGCGTCTCCTTGATGACGCCGTTGGCCAGTGCCCAGCCGGGGACGAACATATACTTCAGGCCTTCCACTGCGCCGTCCAGGGTGCAGGAGCGGATGATGCAGATCACCAGCATCACGAACAGAGCGGGCATACCCACGGAGCAGACCTTTTCAATGCCGCCGCCGACGCCGCCCATCACGATGACCATGGTGATGGCCACGAAGATCAGACCGTAGATCACGCACTCGCCCTGGTTGGCCATCAGGGCGTCAAACACGCCTGCGCCGTCCAGGGTGCCGGTGCCGAAGCCGGCATGGAACAGATTGCCCACGTTCAGGGTGACATACTTCAGACAGTAGCCGCCCAGGGCGCAGTAGAAGCCCAGGATCAGGAAGGCAGACAGCACGCCCAGCCAGCCCAGCCACTTGAACTTCCTGGACAGAATTTTGTATGCGCCGATGGCGCCCCGGCCGGTCTTGCGGCCCAGGGCCAGCTCGCCCATCATGACGATGAAGCCGCAGCAGGCAGCCAGGATCAGATAGATGATCAGGAACGTGAAGCCGCCGTTGGCGCCCATCTTATTGGGGAAGCCCCAGATGTTGCCCAGGCCGACGGCTGAGCCGATGGCCGCCATGAGGAATCCGAAATTGGATCCAAAGCCTTTTCTTTCTTCCATTGTTTTCTCTCCTTACTCATATGGATGTCCCCCTTATGTCCGGTAAAGGGGACTATGGTCACTTTACCATGTGTGTTTTCCCCTGTAAAGCGATACAGTCTCTCCTTAACGCCGTATTGTCACGCATCACGCTTTCTTTAATCGATTTCTTACGCCTCCCCCCTTCTCTCCGGGTCGTTCTGTTTCGCAGCAGGCAATTTTACAGTCCCATTTTATGCGGCTTTTTGTGAATTATGTCACAAAAGAAAGCCGCATTCCGTCGGACCTATGGACATTCATACGGTGCGGCAAGGCGTTTATATAAAATGACCAGCAGTTTTCCGGTCCGAATTGGTTCGCGGGGGAAATATTTTCACGAGAAGAAAAAATCACCGCTATGCCGTCCTCTCCGGCACCGATCCGCCGCATTTTACGCAGACTTTACAAAACGCGTCTTTTCCCCTTTACATCCGCTCCGTATGCTATGAGCTGTACCAAGAAAATCCCAAAACGCGAATCGAAAGGAGATTCTGAAAGAATGAAAAAGTTTCTTTCCATCGCCCTGTGCGCCGTTATGGTGCTGGGCATCCTGGCCGGCTGCGGCCGGAAGGGCAATGACGCCCCCGAGAACAACGACAACAACACCGCTCTCTCCGGCACCGTGTCCACCAACGGTTCCACCTCTATGGACAAGGTCATCGGCGCGCTGAAGGAGCAGTTCACCACCGACAATCCCGGCGTCACCGTCACCTATGACCCCACCGGCTCCGGCGCAGGCATCGAGGCCGTGAAGAACGGCTCCACCGACATCGGCCTGGCCTCCCGGGCCCTGAAGGACCAGGAGAAGTCCGCCGGCCTGAAGGAGACCACCGTGGCCCTGGACGGCATCGCCATCATCGTCAACGCCGACAGCAAGGTCGCGGATCTGACCGCTCAGCAGATCGCCGACATCTTCACCGGCAAGATCACCGACTGGAGCGAAGTGGGCGGCGACCCCGGCGCCATCTCCTGCATCGGCCGTGAGTCCGGCAGCGGCACCCGGGACGGCTTTGAGTCCATCACCGACACCAAGGACTCCTGCAAGCTGGACCAGGAGCTGACCTCCACCGGCGGCGTCATTGAGGCTGTTGCCGGCAACCCCAACGCCATTGGCTATGCCTCCTTGTCCGCCGTGGAAGGCAAGGCCGCCGTCAAGGCTCTGACCGTGAACGGTGTGGCCTGCACCGAAGCCACCGTCCTGGATGGCAGCTACCAGATCCAGCGCCCCTTCGTGCTGGTGACCAAGGAAGGCGTTACTCTCTCCGCCGCTGCCCAGGCTTTCTTTGACTTCGCCACCTCTGCCGCCGCTTCCGACCTCATCAAGAACGCCGGTGCGGTGCCCGTGGCCAAGTAACCACCCCGGGAAACCTCCCCTGACCCGAATCCCGGGCCAGGGGCATTTCCCGTTCCGGACAAGAAAGGAACCGACTATGCGTTCAAAGAATACAGGGGCCCATAAGGCCCTGGAAAATGTGATCCACCTGGTGTTCCTGCTGTGCGGCATCGTGGCCGTGGGCTTTGTGCTGGTCATCAGCGTGTATCTGATCCTCTCGGGCCTGCCCGCCATCCGCCAGATCGGCCTGTTCAGGTTTCTGTTCGGCCAGGTCTGGGACCCCACCAACACCACCACCGGCGCGGAATACGGCATTCTGCCCTTTATCCTCACCTCTGTTTACGGCACCGCCGGGGCCATGGTCATCGGCGTGCCCATCGGCCTGATGACGGCCATCTTCCTCTCCAAGCTGGCCCCGGCCCCGGTGGCCGCCGTGATCCGCACTGCCGTGCAGCTGCTGGCGGGTATCCCGTCGGTGGTATACGGCCTGGTGGGCATGATCGTGCTGGTGCCGCTGATCCGCACCACCTTCTCCCTGGGGTCCGGCGCCTGTCTGCTGGCGGCCATCCTGGTGCTGTCCATTATGGTGCTGCCCTCCATTATCAACGTGTCGGAGACGGCCCTGCGGGCGGTGCCCCGGGAGTATGAGGAGGCCAGCCTGGCCCTGGGAGCCACCGCCGCCGAGACGTATTTCCGCGTCAGCCTTCACGCCGCCCGCAGCGGCGTGGCCACCGCCGTGGTGCTGGGCGTGGGCCGGGCCATCGGCGAGGCCATGGCCATCATCATGGTGGCAGGCAATGTGGCCAATATGCCGGGACTGTTCCAGTCTGTCCGGTTTCTCACCACCGGCATCATCTCCGGCATGTCCTATGCCCCGGTGGGCAGCCTGTATCAGCAGGCCCTGTTCTCCATCGGCCTGGTGCTGTTTCTGTTCATCATGCTCATCAACGTTTTTCTCAACGTGTTCATCAAAAAAAGGAAGGAGGACTGACCCATGGAGGAAAAGCTGTCGCCCCGCCGCCGTCTGTATGACAGAGGGCTGCGGGGCCTGGTATGGCTGTGCGCGGGGCTGACCTGCGCCCTGCTGCTGTTTCTCATCGGCTATATCTTCTATCGCGGAGTGCCGGGCATCACCTGGTCCCTGCTGACCAGCCAGACCAGCTATATCCAGAACACCGTGGGCATCCTGCCCAACATTCTGGATACCCTGTATATCATCGTGGTGGCCATGGTCATCGTCCTGCCCCTGGGAGTGGGGGCCGCCATTTACCTGACGGAATACGCGTCCAACCGCCGCCTGGTGTCCGTTATCGAGTTCGCCACCGAGACCCTGACGGGCATCCCCTCCATCATCTTCGGCCTGGTGGGCATGCTGCTGTTCGTCCAGCGGATGAACCTTCAGGCAGGCATCCTGGCCGGCGGCCTGACCCTGGTGGTGATGATCCTGCCCACCATCGTCCGCACCACCCAGGAGAGCCTGAAAACCGTGCCCCATTCCTATCGGGAGGGGGCCCTGGGCCTGGGAGCCGGGAAATGGCACATGATCCGCACGGTGGTGCTGCCCGGAGCCGTGGACGGCATCGTCACCGGCTGCATCCTGGCTGTGGGCCGCATTGTGGGCGAAAGCGCCGCCCTGCTGTATACGGCGGGCTTCGGCCTGGAGCTGGTGGGCTTTGTCAAGGCTCTGCACACCTCCTCCGCCACCCTGACCGTGGCCCTGTACGTTTATGCCACCGAGGGCGGCGAGACGGCCCTGGCCTTCTCCATCGCCGCCATTCTGATGGTGCTGACCCTGCTGATCAACCTGTCCGCCTCCCTGGTGGGGCAGAAGCTGCGAAAGAAATGAGGCATTGCTATGGAACCCATTCTTGAGGCCAAGAGCCTGAATCTGTGGTACGGGCAGAACCACGCCCTCCACGACGTATCCGTCGCCATCCCGGAGCGGCAGATCACCGCCTTTATCGGTCCCTCCGGCTGCGGCAAATCCACGTTCCTGCGGACTCTGAACCGCATGAACGACCTGATCCCCTCCGTGAAGATCCAGGGCGAGGTCGACTTCCACGGGAAGAACATCTATGACGCCGGGGTGGACCCCACCCTGCTGCGCAAGCGCATCGGCATGGTGTTTCAGAAGGCCAACCCCTTCCCCATGAGCATTTATGACAACGTGGCCTATGGGCCCCGGACCCACGGCGTCCGCAGCCACGTCAAGCTGGACGACATTGTGGAGCGCTCCCTGCGCTCCGCCGCCATCTGGGACGAGGTGAAGGACCGGCTGAAGAAAAGCGCCATGGGCCTGTCCGGCGGCCAGCAGCAGCGCCTGTGCATCGCCCGGGCCCTGGCCGTGGAGCCGGAGGTGCTGCTGATGGACGAGGCCACCAGCGCCCTGGACCCCATCTCCACCTCCAAGATCGAGGACCTGGCCCTGGAGCTGAAGGAGCATTACACCGTGGTCATGGTCACCCACAATATGCAGCAGGCGGCCCGCATCTCCGACAACACGGCCTTTTTCCTGCTGGGTGAGCTGGTGGAGTTCGGCAAAACGGAGCAGCTGTTCTCCGACCCCACCGACAAGCGCACCGAGGACTACATCACCGGGAGGTTCGGATAATGAGAAGACAGTTTGACCAGCAGCTGGCGCTGCTGAACCGGGAGCTCATCGAGATGGGCGCCCTGTGCGAGGAGGTCATCGCCCTGGCCGCCAAGGCCCTGACGGAGGGAGACCCCGCCCTGGCCGCCCAGGTGGGCCCCCTGGACACGGAGATCGACCAGAAGGAGCGCACCATCGAGTCCCTGTGCCTGAAGCTGCTTTTGCAGCAGCAGCCGGTGGCCCGGGATCTGCGCCAGATCTCCGCCGCCCTGAAGATGATCACGGATATGGAGCGCATCGGCGACCAGGCCCAGGACATCGCCGAGATCGTCACCTTCCTCCGGGGCCGCACCGCCGAGCACGACGATATCCTGTGCCAGATGGCCCGGGCAACCATCTCTATGGTGACAGAAAGTGTTGACGCATACATAAAACATGATACAATAAAAGCAGAGGCGGTGCTTGCCGCCGACGACACCGTGGACGCCTATTTTGAGCAGGTGAAGCACGCCCTCATCGGCCGCATCGCCGCCGACCCCGCAGACGGGGAGTATGCCCTGGACCTGCTGATGATCGCCAAGTATTTCGAGCGCATCGGCGACCACGCCACCAACATTGCCGAGTGGGTGATCTTTTCCATCACCGGCCGGCATAAGGAGGGATAGACCATGATCTGGTGTGTGGAGGATGACTCCAGCATCCGCGATGTTGAGGTATATACACTGCGTTCCACCGGCTTCGAGGCCCGGGGCTTTGCCGACGGGACGGCCTTCTGGTCCGCCATCGGGACGGCCCAGGAGCTGCCGGAGCTGGTGGTGCTGGACGTAATGCTTCCGGGCGTGGACGGGGTGGAGCTGCTGCGCCGCCTGCGGGCCGCCCCGGCTACCCGCTCCATCCCCGTGGTCATGGCCACGGCCCGGGGGGCGGAATATGACAAGATCCAGGCCCTGGACCTGGGCGCGGACTACTATCTCACCAAGCCCTTCGGGGTCATGGAGCTGGTGTCCTGCGTCAAGGCCGTGCTGCGCCGGTGCGCCCGGCCCAGCCACGTGCTGCACCTGTCCGGCCTGACCCTGGACCAGGACGCCCACACCGTCTCCTGCGACGGACAGCGGGTACCCCTGACCTATAAGGAATACGAGCTGCTGCGGCTGTTTTTGTCCCATCCCGGCATGGCCTTCACCCGGGACCAGCTGATGGCCCAGGTGTGGGGCACCGACTATTACGGCGAGACCCGCACCGTGGATATGCACATCCGCACGCTGCGCCAGAAGCTGGGCCCCTACGGCAGTCTGATCCAGACTGTCCGCAATGTGGGCTACCGGCTGGAGGAACAAGGATGACCAAGAAAATTTTCCGTTCGTTTATGCTGTCCGCCGTGGCCGTGCTGCTGGCGGGGGTGGTCATCGTCATGACCTGCCTGTACAGCTATTTTGCCTCCGTGCAGGAGTCCCAGCTCCAGGATCAGCTGCAATTGGCAGCCGCCGCCGTGGAGACGGAGGGCACGGATTACCTGAAAGGGCTGACGGCGGACCGCTACCGCCTGACCTGGATCGCCGCCGACGGCTCGGTGCTGTGCGACACCAAGCGCGACGCCGAAAGCCTGGAGAACCACGGCGACCGCCTGGAGGTCCGGGAGGCCCTGCGCACCGGCTCCGGCAGCTCCACCCGCTATTCCAGCACCCTGCTGGAAAAGACCAGCTACTATGCTCAGCGTATGCCGGACGGCTCGGTGCTGCGCATTTCCGTCAGCCGGGCTACCGTGGGCATGCTGGTGCTGGGAATGCTGCCGGCCATTCTGCTGGCCGCCGCCGCAGCCCTGGTGCTGTCGGGCCTTCTGGCAGGCCGTCTGTCCCGCCGGATCACCGCCCCTCTGAATGCCCTGGATCTGGAGCACCCTCTGGAAAACGACACCTATGAGGAGCTGTCGCCTTTGCTGTGCCGCATCAATGTGCAGCGCCAGCAGATCGACCGGCAGCTGACGGACCTGCGCCGCCGGTCCGACGAGTTCCGCCAGATCACCTCCCACATGCAGGAGGGGCTGGTGCTGCTGAACGAAAGCGGCGCGGTGCTCAGCATCAACGCCGCCGCCTGCCGGGTGTTCGGCACCGGCGAGAGCTGCCTGGGCCAGGATTTCCTGACGGTGGACCGCGGCCGCGACGTCAGCGACGCGCTGGCGTCCGCCATGGACGCCGGTCACAGCGAGGTCCGTGTCCAGCGGCTGGGCCGCATTTATCAGTTTGACATCTCCCGCATCCAGTCCGGCCCCGACACTCTGGGTGCGGTGCTGCTGGCCTTTGACATCACCCAGCAGGAGACGGCGGAGCAGAGCCGCCGGGAGTTTACCGCCAACGTATCCCATGAGCTGAAAACGCCCCTTCAGGGCATCATCGGCAGCGCAGAGCTCATTGAGAACGGCCTGGTCAAGCAGGAGGACCTGCCCCGGTTCGTGGGACACATCCGCCGGGAGGCACAGCGGCTGGTGGCCTTGATCGGCGACATCATCCGCCTGTCCCAGCTGGATGAGGGAGACCCCCTGCCCTGGGAGCGTGTGGACGTCTCGGCGCTGTGCCGGGATATCGCCGCCGATCTGCGGGACAAATCGGAAAAAAGCGGGACGGCCATCACCGTGGAGGGCCCGGAGATCCCGGTGGAGGGCGTGCGCCGTCTGCTGTATGAGACGGTGTATAACCTCTGCGACAATGCCATTCAGTATAACGTCCCCGGCGGCAGCGTCCGGGTCACCGTCACCGACCGGGGAGACAGCGCCGCCATTTCCGTGGCGGATACCGGCATCGGCATTGCGCCGGAGCACCAGAGCCGGGTGTTTGAGCGGTTTTACCGGGTGGATAAGAGCCACTCCAAGGCCTCCGGCGGCACGGGCCTGGGCCTGTCTATCGTGAAGCATGCCGTGGCCTATCACCACGGCACCCTGGACCTGGAGAGCCAGCCCGGCAAGGGCACCACCATTACCGTTACCATTCCCAAGAAAAAGCCCTGAAATAACCACAGCCTGGCCGGAAAGCGCAAACTTTCCGGCCAAGCTAAAACGCTGTATAAGTGAGGAAATTTTATGCTGCTGACCGCCGATATCGGAAACACCAACATTGTTCTTGCCCTGCTGGACCACGGGGACCGGGTGGTATCCCAGTGCCGCATCCCCTCGGGAGAGATGCTGCCCCTTGCGGCCTACGAGGACGCCGTGAGGCAGGTGCTGGCGGGCCATGACGCCCCGGAGGGGGCCGTCATCGGCTCGGTGGTGCCCCGGCTGACGGAGGAAACGGCCCGGGCCATCCGAAGCGTTACGGGGCTGGAGGCCCTGGTGGTGGGTCCCACTACCCCGGCAGGGCTGGAGATCGCCATTGAGGAGCCGGAGACCCTGGGGGTGGACCTGCTGGCGGCAGACGCCGCGGCAGCGGCGGAATATCCTCTGCCGGTGGTGGTGTTCGACTTCGGCACCGCCACCACCGTGACGGTGGTGGACCGGCAGCGACGCTATCGGGGCGGCGTGATCCTGGCCGGGGTGAAGCTGAGCCTGCACGCCCTGTTCTCCGGCACGGCCCAGCTGCCGGACATTGCCCTGGAGCCGCCGGGAAAGGTCATCTGCTCCGTTACGGAGGACAGCCTTCAGGCCGGGGCCATTTACGGCGCCGCCGCCATGGCCGACGGCCTGCTGGAGCGCATGGAGGAGGAGCTGGGGCAGCCCTGTACTGCCGTGGCCACCGGGGGTCTGTCCGGGATCATTACCCCCTACTGCCGCCGGAGGATCCTGCACGACGACAGTCTGCTGCTGCGAGGGCTGGCGCTGATCTGGCGGAAAAACTGCGGAAATCGGTAAATTTTATCCTATAGGAGGGACCTTATGGACCAGCTGCGAAAGAAAAAAGGCTTTATCTGCGACATGGACGGCGTGATCTATCACGGCAACCGGCTGCTGCCGGGGGTGAAGGAATTTGTGGACTGGCTTTACCGGGAGGAGAAGAACTTCCTGTTTCTGACCAACTCCTCCGAGCGCAGCCCCAAGGAGCTGCAGCAGAAGCTCCGGCGCATGGGGCTGGACGTGGACGAGAGCCGCTTCTATACCAGCGCCCTGGCCACGGCACGGTTCGTCAGCAGTCAGGCTCCCGGGTGCAGCGCCTATGTCATCGGCGGGGCGGGGCTGATCATGGCCCTCCACGACGAGGGCATCACCATGAACGACGTGGACCCGGATTACGTCATCATCGGCGAGGGCAACAGCTATAACTACGAAAACATTCTGCGGGCGGTGCGGCTGGTGCTGAAGGGCGCCAAGCTCATCGGCACCAACAGTGACCTGACCGGCCCCTCGGAGGACGGCATCATTCCCGCCTGCCGGGCCATGATCGCCCCCATCGAAATGGCCACCGGCCAGAACGCCTACTTCGTGGGCAAGCCCAACCCCCTGATGATGCGCACGGGGCTGCGCATTCTGGGGGTCCACTCCGAGGATGCGGTGATGATCGGCGACCGGATGGACACGGATATGGTGGCCGGTATCGAGACCGGCCTGGACACGGTGCTGGTGCTCTCCGGCGTTACCCGGCGGGAGGACATTGCCAAATTCCCCTACCGCCCCCGGCTGGTGCTGGACGGCGTGGGGGATATCCCCGGGCCTGCGGCGGAATAACGCCCGGTAAAAATTTAACATTTTCCCGGAAAAGTTTCGTTTAAAGAGAAAAAACAGTTTACATGGGTTGACCGACTGTTGTATAATACAATAAAGTCGTTATCCGGCTGTTTTTTCGGAACAATTCAATGCAACAGGAGGAGATTCCCATGTCTTACAGAATTTTGGTCATCAACCCGGGCTCCACGTCCACCAAGATCGGCGTCTATGAGGACGAGACCCTGCTTTTCGACAAGACGCTGCGCCACAGCGCCGAGGAGATCGACAAATTTGATTCCATCCCCGCCCAGAAGGACTGGCGGCGCAAGCTGGTGATGCAGGCCCTGGATGACCAGGGCTTCGACGTTACGACCCTGTCCGCCGTTTCCGGCCGGGGCGGTCTGCTGGCCCCCATCCGCGGCGGCACCTACGCCGTCAGCGACCGGCTGGTCCGCGACTGCACCGTGGGCGTTCAGGGGCAGCATGCCTCCAACCTGGGCGGTCTGCTGGCCCGGGAGATCGGCGACCAGCTGGGCATCCCCTCCTACATTGTGGACCCCGTGGTGGTGGACGAGCTGTCCGACGTGGCCCGCTATGCCGGCCATCCTCTGTTCCATCGCACCAGCATCTTCCACGCCCTGAACCAGAAGGCCGTTGCCAAGCGCTATGCCAAGGAGCACGGCAGGAAGTATGAGGACCTGAACCTTATCGTCTGCCACATGGGCGGCGGCTGCTCCATCGGCGCCCACGTCCACGGCAGTGTGGTGGATACCCAGAACGCCCTGGATGGCGACGGCCCCTTCTCCCCTGAGCGGTCCGGCAGCCTGCCCACCGGTCAGCTGGTGAGCCTGTGCTTCAGCGGCAAGTACACCGCCGGTGAGGTCCGCAAGATGCTGGCCGGTCACGGCGGCCTGGTGGCCTATACCGGCTCCAACGATATGCGCGACCTGCTGAAGGCCGCCCACAACGGCGACAAGGAGATCGCCGGCGCTGTGGACGCCTTCCACTATCAGATCGGCAAGGAGATCGGCGCCATGGCCGTGGTCATGAAGGGCCAGGTGGACCAGATCATCCTCACCGGCGGCATTGCCTACGGCAAGGAGACTGTGGACGCCATCACCGATATGGTGGGCTGGATCGCCCCCATCACCGTGTATCCCGGCGAGGACGAGCTGCTGGCTCTGGCCCAGGGCGCTCTGCGCGTGCTTAACGGCGAGGAGCCTGCCCGGGTGTATTGATGTCCCCGGATCGCCTTGAAAGCGTGAAAAAATTCCCGGTGCGGTGCACCGGGAATTTGAGCTTGTCAAAAAAGGGCGCTGCCCTTTTTTGACAAAAGAGTTTTCGCTCCGACCCGCGCGTTTTCACGCATAAAATGCGCGAAAACACACTCTCTCCGCGCAAAGTATTTTTCGCGACGTACACGCCGCCGCGAAAAATGGATTGAACCTTATTCGCGGCCTGCGGGCCGCGAACTCTGCGAGGCTTTTTTGACAGACTGAAAAAAATTCCCGGTGCGGTGCACCGGGAATTTTTTTATGAGCAATGTCAGCAGAGCTTGGCGCCGGCGGGGATGGCGTCGTCCAGCAGCAGCAGGTGCAGCTTTTCCTCGCCCTTTTCCTTATGGACGGCAGAGATCAGCATGCCGCAGGAGGGAATGCCCATCATCTTCCGGGGGGGCAGGTTCAGAATGGCCACAGCGGTTTTGCCGATGAGCTGCTCCGGCTCATAATAGTGATGGATGCCAGAGAGAATGGTGCGGTCCGTGCCGCTGCCGTCGTCCAGGGTAAACTTCAGCAGCTTGTCGCTCTTTTTCACGGCCTCGCAGTTCTTGATCTTCACGGCCCGGAAATCGGACTTGCAGAAGGTATCAAAATCCACGTTTTCCTGGCTGTAGGGCTCCAGCTCCAGGGCCGGCAGAGCGGCCTTGCGCTGGGCCTCCTGGATGGCGTTGAGCTCGGCCAGGGCCTTTTCAGCGTCGATGCGGGGGAACAGAGCCTCGCCCTTGCGAACGGTGACGTCCGGGCGCAGGCTGCCCCACACGTTGGCCTTTTCCCAGGTGCGGCAGCACGGGCAGGCTCCGATCTGGTCAAAGATCTTTTCGGCGCTGTCGGGAATGAAGGGAGTCAGTAGCACGGCGCAGATGCGGATGGTTTCCAGCAGGTTATACATAACCGTGGCCAGGCGGGCCCGGTTGGCGGGGTCCTTGGCCAGGGTCCAGGGGGCGTTCTCGTCGATATACTTGTTGGCCCGCTGGATGGTCTTGAACACCTGCTCCAGGGCGTTCTGGAACTGGAAGTGCTCCATCTCCGTCTCATAGCGGTCCCGCAGGGTGGAGGCCATGGTCTTCAGGTCGCAGTCGGCGTCGCTGTTTTCCCGCTCCGTGGGCAGGGTGCCGCCGAAGTATTTCTCCACCATGGCGGTGGTGCGGCTGACCAGGTTGCCCAGGTCGTTGGCCAGGTCCATGTTGATGGTCTGGATCAGCAGCTCGTTGGAGAAGTTGCCGTCGGAGCCGAAGGGGAAGGTCCGCAGCAGGAAGAAGCGCAGAGCGTCCACGCCGAACTTCTCCGCCAGCACATAGGGGTCCACCACGTTGCCCTTGGACTTGGACATCTTGCCGCCGTCCATCACCAGCCAGCCGTGGCCGTAAACGTGCTTGGGCAGGGGCATATCCATGCTCATGAGCATGGCGGGCCAGATGATGGAGTGGAACCGAACGATCTCCTTGCCCACAAAGTGGACGTCGGCGGGCCAATACTTGTCGTAGTCGTGATACCGGTCGTTCATAAAGCCCAGGGCGGTGGTGTAGTTGAACAGAGCGTCCACCCAGACGTATACCACATGGCCCGGGTCAAAGTCCACGGGAATGCCCCAGGAGAAGCTGGTGCGGCTGACGCACAGGTCCTCCAGGCCGGGCTTGATGAAGTTGTTGACCATCTCGTTGACCCGGGAGCGGGGCTGCAGGAAGTCGGTGTCCTCCAGCAGGTGCCGGACCCGGTCGGCATACTTGGACAGGCGGAAGAAATAGGCCTCCTCCTCGGCGTCCATGACCTCGCGGCCGCAGTCGGGGCACTTGCCGTCCACCAGCTGGCTCTCGGTCCAGAAGCTCTCGCAGGGCTTGCAGTATTTGCCCTTGTAGGTGCCCTTGTAGATGTCGCCCTTTTCGTACATCTTGCGGAAGATCTTCTGGATGGAGGCACAGTGGTAATCGTCGGTGGTGCGGATGAAGCGGTCGTTGGAGATGTTCATCAGCTTCCACAGGTCCAGGATGCCCTGGGGGCCCTCCACGATGTTGTCCAGGAACTCCTTGGGGGTCTTTCCGGCGGCCTTGGCCTTGTCCTCGATCTTCTGGCCGTGCTCGTCGGTGCCGGTCAGGAACAGCACGTCGCAGCCGGTGAGCCGCTTGTAGCGGGCCATGGCGTCGGTGGCCACGGTGCAGTAGGTGTGGCCGATGTGCAGCTTGTCGGAGGGGTAATAAATGGGGGTTGTGATGTAGAATTTCTGCTTTTCCATGGGGATCTATCTCCTTTTCCGCCGCTCCGAATGGAAGAGCGGCTTAAAATTATGCATATCACGTTTGGCGTTTTTCCCACAGCCGGGAAACGGGGCAAACAAAAAACGCCCCCGGCCGCAGCCAAGGGCGATGCGCAGCACCGCGATACCACCTTGCTTCGCCGCTTCCTTGCGAAAAGCGGCCTCATGGAGCGCCCACACGCCCCGGTGCTGTAACGGGCACACCCGGTCCGGCCTGACGCGCCGCGCTCAGCCGGACGGCTCCGGGGCCATGTTCGCCGGGGCCGCCGTGTCCGCTTTCACCTTGCCGGACTCTCTTGTGACGGAGGCTGCGCCGGGTACTCTTCCCATCTACGCCATTGATACCTGAATATATTATCCCCCGCAGGAGGGTTTGTCAATCATTTTCTTGGAAAATCGGTCCGTTTATGGTATGATACAAGAAAAAACGGAGGAAGAAGGCCATGAAGCTGGTAAGCTGGAACGTCAACGGCCTGCGGTCATGCCTGACCAAGGGCTTTCTGGAATATGTGAAGCAGGAGGACCCGGACATTGTGTGCCTGCAGGAGACGAAGCTGCAGCCGGAGCAGGCGGTGTTCGAGCTGGAGGGGTATCACCGGTATTTCCACTCCGCCGACAAAAAGGGGTATTCCGGCACGGCGGTGCTGACCAAGGAGGAGCCCCTGTCCGTGGTGTACGGCTTCGGGGACGATGTCCACCGCCACGAGGGGCGGGTCATCACGGCGGAATATCCGGAATTTTATCTGGTGTGCTGCTACACCCCCAACAGTCAGGACGGGCTGAAGCGGCTGGACTACCGGATGCAGTGGGAGGATGACCTGCGGGCATATCTGCTGGAGCTGGACAGAAAAAAGCCCGTGATCTACTGCGGGGACCTGAACGTGGCCCACCAGGAGATGGACCTGAAAAATCCCAGGTCCAACCGGATGAACCCGGGCTTTTCCGACCAGGAGCGGGAGAAGCTGACGCAGCTGCTGGCCGCGGGCTTTGCCGACACCTTCCGGACTCTGCACCCGGAGGAGATCACGTATTCCTGGTGGAGCTATCGGTTCCACGCCCGGGAAAAGAACGCCGGGTGGCGCATTGACTATTTCATCGTGTCCCGGCGGCTTTTGCCCCGGGTGACGGAGGCCGCCATCCGCACGGAGGTGTACGGCAGCGACCACTGCCCGGTGGTGCTGGAGATTTCCTGAAAAAAAGCTTGACTGTCAAGTCCCTTTACCCCTTATACTGCGGAGAAAAGGAGGGCGGCGCCATGCATATCAAGGACATTGAGACACGGACCGGGCTGTCCCGGGCCAACATCCGCTATTATGAGCAGGAGGGGCTGGTGCATCCGGTCCGGGCCCGGAACGGCTATCGGGACTATAGCCAGGAGGATCTGGACACGCTGCTGCGCGTCCGGCTGCTGCGGCGGCTGGACGTGCCCATTGAGGAGATCCGGGCCATGCAGGCCGGGGAGCTGGATCTGTCTGACGTTTTAGAGGAGCGCATCCGGATAGCCCAGCGCCGGGAGGAGCAGGCCCGGAGGGACCAGGCCGTATGCCGGGCCATGCAGGCGGACCGGGTCCGCTATGACAGCCTGGACCCGGAGAAATACTGGCTGGCCCTGCACACGGCGGCCCAGGCAGCTCCCGCCGCGCCCCAGGCAGACCGGCAGGAGCCATGTCCCTGGCGGCGGTTCCTGGCGCGGAATCTGGACCTGGCCCTGTGCTCCTGCGCGGCGGCGCTGGCAATGCTGGCAGGGCACATATCGTTCCGCCAGCAGGGGTTCTCCCTGCTCAACACCATAGGCGCACTGCTGCTGATGCTGGCGGTGGAGCCGGTGCTGCTGCACCTGTGGGGGACCACGCCGGGAAAGCGGCTGCTGGGTCTGACGGTGGAAAAGCCCGACGGGCGGCGGCCGGAGTGGGGTGAGGCCTTTGCCTACACGGCTCTGGCGCTGGTATGCGGCATGGCGCTGCTGATTCCCGTGGTGCGGCTGTGGCGGCTGAAAAAAAGCTATCAGAACTGCCGGGACGGACTGAAGCTGCCCTGGGAGGGGGAGGTGCTGTGTCAGAGCCGGGACATTCCCGGCTGGCGGTGGGCGCTGCTGCCCGCGGCCCACGGGCTGCTGATCCTGGTCATAGTGTGCGGCCTGATGAGTGCCATGATCCCTGTCCACCGGGGACGGCTGACGGTTCCGGAGTTTGCGGAGAACTTCAATCAAATGGCCCAGGCGGTGGAATCGCCTCTGCGGCTGCGGGAGGACGGCACCTGGGTGCGGGACATGCTGACAGGCTGCTATCCGGGGTTCAGGAAGAACGCCTTTCCCCAATCGCTGACCTTTGAGACGGACGAGGTCGGGTACATTACCGCCGTGCGCTTTCAGTGCGGCTACACTGCCCAGGGCGGGATGCAGGCCGTCGGTGACCCGGATGTGGTGTGGGCCGGGTATGCATACATACACCCGCTGCTGCTGTGCATGATGGCGGGACCCGGGGCCCAGGAGGGCGGCCGGCTGCTGCATCCCAGGGCACGGGATATCATAGCGCTGGTCAACGAAAGCTGGTACCAGGGGCTTACCTATGACGCAGGGAGCACCCACACCGCTGCCCGGGTGAGCTGCTGGGGCTATCTCCGGGAGGGCGAGGATACCATGCTGATCCCCGTGGAGGATTCGTGCCAGTTCACCGGGGAATTTGCAATCGTTTGGAAATAATGCGCCGGCCTTCAGCCAGGGCAGGCGGCGAAAAAACGGCCGCGCAGTTCAGGTGAACTGTGCGGCCGTTTTTTATATCGGTCGTTTTGCCTGCGCCGCAGGCGTTAACTTACCATTTACTGCTGGTCCTTGATGGCAGCCTGTGTCGCCCTTATGTACGGCAGGGGAACATTCCCCTGCTACGCTGATCGTGTCTGTGCTTTTTCTTTTTCCTCCCACCGTGCAATGCAGCGGATCGTCGGGATTGCCATTGAAGCGGAGATACCAATCAAAGCCGTCCTTTGAAGCAACAATTTTAACAACAAAGGCTTCAATTACACTTTCCGGAACATCCTTGTCATCCCAATTTGTGTACTGCTCCAACGCATATTGCAAAACGGTCAGCTTTTCAGCATAGTCCTCAATTTGAATTTCAGGCTCCTGTTTGCTTTCGAGTTCCTTGATTTCTGAATCCAGCTTCTGCATCGTCAATTCAAGCTCGGATGTTTTCTTTTTGAACAGTTCTTTGCTGATTTCGCCTTCTGCCCGCATTTCAATAAAGTTATCGAGCTTGGTATTCAGCTTTTCAAGCTCTGCTCTTTTGCATCGCAGAATTTCTGTATTATCCTCTTGGCTTTCGGTGTCGCCTATATGCGCTTCAAGCATAGAATTCGCCAAAGCCAAAACCTTATCTTTTTCGGCAAGATAGTTCCTGAATATATAATTTGCCATCATCTGTAGCCGCCATTCGGGTATCATCGGGGTTTGGCATATTCCGTCAAGTGAAAGTCCACGCTTTTTCCGACTTTTGTAGGAGCCGGTATGAACAGAGCTGTAGCACTGATATGCGGCATTTGCCACCCTGTCTTTTCTGTCCCAAACCCGCATGCTGAATTTGTGTCCACATTCACAGACAAGAAGCTTTCCCCACACGGTAGTGCGTGGCCTTTTGCCGGTCGTCTTTCTTCCTGTGTCAAGGTTTTTGCATTTGCTTCTTTTGCTTTCCATAATGATTTGCACCCTTTCATAATCTGCCACCGACACCAATGCTTCGTGCGATCCCTGTACCTTTGTGAATTCAATTTCACCGTAATTTTTGACTTTCTTCTGCGTCAGATAATCCGGTGTATATTCCTTATGGTATGTGATGATACCGCAATAAAAGGAATTTTTGAGAATATGAGAAATGACCGTGCAATACCACCTGTCGAGTCCCGCAGAGGTCTTTCGACCTCTGCGTTCCAGCTCGTCCTTGATCTGCATAAGTCCCATTCCGTCAAGGTACATCGCATATATCATTTTTACCGTTTTGGCTTGCTCAGGATCTACCGTCCACTCAACTTCCTTTTTGTTATCATCTACAATTTTAGCCACCCGCTTATAGCCCAGAATATTACCATTTCCGTAGATGACACCGTTGTTCATAGAGGTCTGCTGACCGCTTTTTACACGGACAGAGGTTTTACGGCTCTCGTCCTGCGCCAAGGTTGCCATAATGGTGAGCCGCAGCTCGCCGTCCCCGTCAAAAGTCTTTATATTATCATTGATAAAGAACACCTCAACGCCGAGCGACTTCAACTGTCGGGTGTATTGCAAGGTGTCAACCGTATTCCTCGCAAAGCGTGACACCTCACGGGTGATAATCATATCAAATTGCTTTTTCTTCGCATCTGCAATCATTTTCATAAACTGCGGACGCTTCGCCGCCGAAGTTCCCGTTATGCCTTCATCGACATACTGGCCGACCAAAGTCCATTCCGGTCTTGCGGCAAGGATTGGCTTGTACCAATCCATCTGATTTTCAAGAGCTGAAATCTGCGCTTCGTGCTCGGTTGAAACACGGGCATAAATTACCACTCGCTTTTTTGCAAAATCAGAGTTGATCATGCTGTCGCTTCCTCCTTTTTATTTGAATTTCCGATGACGAAAGCCGTAACATCAACAATGTCGGCATATTCGTTCAGTATATTTCGGTACATAAAATTCGGTATTTTACCGTCCTTATAAAGCTGCTCTATGAGCTTTAAGGCGGCAAAACAATAGTCCGGATTTTTGCTCATTTCAATTTTATTCATTGTATGCCTCCTTTACAAATATGCGAATTATCTCGCATCTCGCTGCCTGCGCAGATATTTTCGGTAATGCTCGCAAGCTTTGAGGACGAAGTCCTCAAGCTGCTGTGGATTGGCGTTCGGCGCAAATTTCCGCAGTTTTTCGGTGGGTATCTTCACGGTTTCACGCTGATTTGCTTTTTCTTCCGACATAATGCTTCGGATTACATCTGCCGTCAGCGCAAAGTCGCTAAATGCCTTGCGCATACGGACGGCTTGGGCGTAGGACGGGGTGCAGTCGTTGATGGCACACTGTTCCAAAACCTCCCGCTGGATGGATTCGTCAAGGAACGAAAGCTCCACACCTATGGACAGGGCGATTTTGTTTTCGTCCATAAGAGTGAGCAGTTCCGGGATGAGGTGGGTCAGACGGATATAGCGGCGCACCTGCGATTTGCTGTCATCCGATTGCTGTGCAATCATTTCGGCGGTTTCTAACTTCCGACCAACTTGGTCGGAAGTTAAGTCGGAGCGATGCCCTTGATGGCTCATCGCCTCCAACTTCAGCTTGTAAGCAAATGCCTTTTCGGACGGCAGGACATGCTCCCGGTGCAGGTTGCTGTCCACCACGGCAATGGCAGCGGCATCCCGGTCAAGGGCATAAATCAAGGCAGGGACTTCGGGAATTCCTGCCTTTTGTGCTGCGTGCAAGCGGCGGTGGCCGCTGATCACTTCATATTCGTCGGTGTTTTCTATGGGGCGGACAATGAGGGGGGACAAAATTCCCTGCGTCTGTACGCTTTCGATCAGCGTGTTCATTTCCTCGTCGTCCCTGACCTTGAATGGATGCTCCTCAAAGGGGCGGAGCCTTGAAACCGGGATATTTACCGGCTGATTTCTTGTGTTTTTCATTTTATCTACCTCTTTCTCTGTATCTCGCACGGGCTTTTCTCTCCAGCTCGTGCTCTTGTTTTAGTAATTCATATAAGTGCGGAGATTTCCCCAAAATCCTCTCCGCACGGCGCAGGCGTTCCCTTACGGGCTTCATCTGCTTGGAAACCGCCTTGCGGCGCTCCTTGTTCTCGGTTTGCTCCTCCGACGATTTTGGGCGGCGGATACGGTTGCTGATATTGCTGCGCTCACGCTCCAAAGCGGAAAGTTCCGCCTTGGATTGCTCAATATTTGCT
>OLGL01001425.1_pt1 | contig 23694 bp, 22 predicted proteins | sample 1605041 | NCBI WGS metagenome assembly OLGL01 (sample SAMEA3888905, study PRJEB22519) | human gut metagenome | biome: human gut; feature: human-associated habitat; material: faeces | place: Denmark | collected 2010 | reverse complement strand
AAAGCAACTATTGTTAAGTTTGAAAAGCATTTTTGAAAAATATACTTCAAATGTAAAAATATGATGGATGGTTGTTGGTGATGCCGTGTAAGTCGAAAGATACTCTTTAAGAATTACTATTTTACCTTTCTTGCTATTTTCCTTCTTGCCCATCTTTCTTTTTTATGCTAATCTTCTTCTTATAGGATTTATATATTTTGCTTTTTTGTTAGATATGCACAATTTTTATACCTCTATTTTGTGCAGAAAGGAGATGTATTATGTTAGACACTGCTGCAATTATTATTTCCCAAGGTAAAAAAATTGCTTACGCTTATGCGGAAGGAGTGAATGATAATATGACCCAGTCCCATTTTCATGATTTTTTTGAGTTCTATTATTTATTAGAAGGGGAACGGATGCATATGATAGAAGGGGAAATTTATCATTTTACTGCCAATGATTTTGTTTTGTTTCCACCTCATATCATGCATCACTCTTATGGTGATAAAGATATGCCCTTCAAAAGAATTGTATTGTATTTTTCTCCTGATTTGATTGTAAACGATACGATTCGTCAACTTCTTTCAGAAAAAAAACTTCTTTTTGTGAACGAAGCATATGCGCCAAATCAGATTCTTTCTCTTCTCTCGTCCCTCACTCATGAAATAGATGTTCCCGGGAAATATCACGATGCCTATGTCTATAATCAACTGAACGGACTTCTGTTAAATATGCTGCGTCTGGACTTTAAGACAGTCAAAAGTATACCCAAAACCCGTTCTGCAAAAGCCGTAGACTATATTCATACTCACTACATGGAAGATATCTCTGTGAACCAACTGGCAGAAATGCTCTATGTAAGTCCCTATCATCTGTGCCATGAATTCAAGAATGCAACCGGAAAAACGATTATTCAGTATTTAAATACCACACGCATTCTCCATGCACAGAGGCTGATGTTAGAAACCGACTATAATATTACTCAAATCAGCAGAGAAGTAGGATTTTCCAACCTGACTCATTTCAATCGGACTTTCAAAAAAATTACAGGTGTCGCTCCTCGTGAAAAAAAGAAATTATATCAAAAATAAAAAGAATGGAACTGCCACTTCACAATCTGATGTGAAAAGCGATAGTTCCATCCTTTTTACTTATGCCCGTTTTACGAGCACTTCTGTCTCATATTTTTCGATTTCTTCAAACCAGCCTTCTGCCGGGACATTGCATCTTCTGCAGTACTCCTCCCAGATATCTCCGATCGGAAGTGTCTTGCACTCTTCCATTACCACCATTTTCTTTGACATCTGATTGGTATCCTGAAGTTCTTTTAAGAGTGCACTTGGTATACAAAGTGCATTCAGCAGCGCTTTCTGGAAACTTCTGAATCCTGTTACCCATGCAGAGATACGGTTAATGGATGCATCGAAATAATCCAAGGCAATATAAGTGCGGTCAAGACCGCCTTCGCAGCGAACGATTTCCTGTGCAATTTCCTTTGTCTCGTCATCAAACAGAACTACATGGTCAGAATCCCAACGGATCGGACGTGTCACATGCAGTGCGATTTCCGGGAAGAATGTCAGCAGCGCCGGGATCTTATCGGAAACAACTTCTGTCGGATGATAATGTCCGTTATCCATCAGCGGCAGGCATTTCTCTTTGTTCATTGCCGCATAGCTCAGTGCAAATTCTGCAGAACCAACTGTGTATGCCTCAACTCCGATTCCGAATACCTTAGATTCTACACAAGGTTTTACCATCTTCGGATCATATGGCTCAGAAAGGATCTCATCGATGGATTCTTTGTAACGAACTCTTGGTCCCATACGGTCTGCAGGCACATCTTTGAATCCGTCTCCTGTCCAGATATTCATCACACATGGGATTCCTGTCTGCTCTGCAAAATACTTGGAAATACGGATACATGCTTTTCCATGCTCAATCCAGAATTTCCTTGTCTCTTCGTCCGGGCTTGAAAGTGTCAGTCCGTCTTTTACTTTCTCATGAGAGAAGAATGTCGGATTGAAATCCAGTCCCATTCCTCTTTTTTTTGCAAAGTCCACCCATTTCTGGAAATGTTTTGGCTCCAGCTTGTCGCGGTCTGCGAACTCCCCATCTTCAAAAATTGCATAGCACGCATGCACATTGATCTTCTTTGCTCCCGGCATCAGGCTCATTGCCTTGTCCATATCTGCCATCAATTCTTCCGGTGTTCTTGCTTTTCCAGGATAGTTTCCTGTTGTCTGGATTCCACCTGTCAGAGGGCCATCGTGATCAAATCCTGTTACATCGTCTCCCTGCCAGCAGTGCAGAGAAACCGGTACCTGCATACATTTTTCAATTGCCGCGTCTGTGTCTACTCCTAATTTTGCATAGATTTCTTTTGCTGATTCATATCTTGTCATCGCTTTATACCTCCTGATTTTCATTTCCGTTTTCATCATAGTGACGGATGTCAAATGACTTGCCGATGCAAGTTCTTGCCTCGGGCAATGATGTAAACACTCCATCATGAAGCATCTGAACCGTGATATTTCCAATTGCAGTCGCCTCTGTCGGTCCTGCGGATACTTTTTTCTTTGTATATTTTGCAGTCAGTTCGTTGAGATAACCTGCGTTCGCACCACCACCGACTACATAAAGCGTATCGTATGTATTTCCCGTGATTTCCTCGATCTCCCGAATCGTCTCTCCATAACATTTTGCAAGACTGTTGTAGATCACTGCCGCAATCTCCCCGATTGTCTCCGGAATCTGCTGATTACTCTCTCTGCAAAACGTCTGTACTGCTTCTATCATGCTCTTTGGAGCAAGGAAACAATCATCATTGCAGTCCACTAAAGAAGTAATCTCCTCTTTGGATGCCTGTTCACATATCTGCGCAAAGGAAAGCTCTTCTTTCCATTCTTTCTTGACAGACTGGATCATCCACAGCCCCATGATGTTCTTCAGAAAACGGAAGCGGTAATCATATCCTCCCTCATTTGTGAAGTTTGCCCGCATACTTTCCATGGAACAATCCGCATCTTTTCTCTCAATTCCCATCAAAGACCAGGTACCGGAACTGATGTAGATCGCATTGTCATCATTCGTCGGAACTGCAAGCACTGCGGATCCGGTATCATGCGTTGCCGGAAGTACAACCGTACAGTCAAATCCAACTTCCTCCTGAATTTCTTTTGTAAAGTTTCCTACAACCGTTCCCGGCATGGAAATCGCTTTGAAAATCTTCCTGTTAAACCCAAGCAGATCGATCAGTTCGTAATCCCAGTCTTTTGTCTGAGGACTTACAAGCTGGGTCGTTGTCGCATTGGTGTATTCCATCTTCTTGACTCCGGTCAACAAAAACTGGAAGTAATCCGGGATCATCAGCATGGATTCTGCCTGTTCCAGCTGCTCCGGATAATTTTCCTTTACCGCCATCAGCTGATAGATCGTGTTGAAAATCTGTTTCTGGATTCCGGTTCTTGCATACAGAGCTCCCAGCGGAATCTTTTCATACACCTTTTCATCCATTCCATTTGTACGGCTGTCTCTGTAACCTGCTGTATCCCCCAGAATCTTGTCATTTTCATCCAGCAGTACATAGTCTACCGCCCAGGTATCGATCGCCATGGATACCGGAATTTTCCCCAGCTCTTTACATACTTTCAATCCGTTTTTGATTTCTGTAAACAGACGCTCTACATCCCAGCAGAGAGTCCCGTTTTTTTCTGTCATTCCATTCGGGAAACGGTATACCTCTTCCAGCTGCATTTTCCCGTCTTTCATACTTGCCAGCATATGACGGCCACTGGATGCGCCAATGTCAACAGCCAAATAATATTTATCCATTTTCTGCCTCCCTTTCGCACTTTATTTAACTCTATTATATGAAATAAAAAAGTGTAAAAAAAGGACGCCATTTATATAAAACAGCGTCCTTATTTGCACTCTACTCCGCCAACTGCAGTGCTTCTACCAGCGCCAGAATTGTCAAAGACTGACCATACGCCATCGGCGCGATCAGAATGTTTTTATAATGATCTGCATCGTATCCCATCCCGGTTCCACCGGATACGTTTAATACCGTTCCATCTTTATCAATATTTTTCAGAATCGCCTGTACACCTTTCCATGCACATTCCAGATAAGAATCATCCAGAATTCCCATTTTGATTCCTTTGAGGATTCCTGCAACGATCGCTGCGGAGCCGGAAACTTCTTCATAGCTGTCCGAATCTGTCAGTACGGTATGCCACAGTCCGCTCTTGCTCTGCAATTCTTTGAGTTTTCTTACCTGTGCCTTATATGTATCCAAAATGATCGCCTTCACGCCTGCATTGAGTGTTCCTTTGAACATCTCTACATAATCCAGGATTCCCAGTGTGAACCAGCTGTTTCCTCTGCACCAGAAAATACCGCCGAAATTATCCATACGGTTAAAGGACCATCCGTGATAGAATAATCCGGTATGTGTATCATACAGATATTTGATATGCATCAGCACCTGATGGATGGACTCGTCGATCCACTCCTGTTTCTGATATTTCTGCCCCATTTTATTCAAAAATAATACGGTCATGAACAGAGTATCGATCCACATCTCGCTTTCATTTAAGCGTACCCCCTGTCTGTCACCGTTGGCACTTGTGACATGCTGGAATCCGCCCTCTTTTGTTCTCGGAATGCAGTTCATCAGCCAGGAAGCCCAGTCCAGACACAGATTTTCAAATTCTTTATCCTGATATTGTTCATTTAACTCTGCCAGTGTCAAAAGAGGGGTTGTTGTATTGATGTTTCTGGACGGAAGTCCATCTGCGATATTTCCTTTGAACCACTGGTGCAGAAATGTTTTATAATCGTCATTTCCCTGTATTTTCATCATTTTGAGAAGTCCGTACAGCCCCACTCCCTGTGGCCAGTCCCATTCTGCGATTCCAAAATCACGCTTGAAAAATCCGATTGCCTCTCCGCCGTCTTTTAATTCATCTTCATTTTCCGGACCGCCAAGATTCATCAGTTTTTCTACAACCAGATTCAGTTTTTGTTCGATCAGTTCTCTTTTTATATTCTTCATTTTCTTTTCCGGCATTTTATGCCAATCCTTTCATATAGCTTTTTTACGGTTTCTATTTTATAATAGCTTTAACAAAGCACACGCTGCTCACAACAAAGGAGATACTGTATGGATACTATCATTTATTATTCAGAAATGGAAGGAATTTCTCTGGAACATTTAAAACGTTCCAGTGGTTTTGATATGCGTTCCAATCATTTTCATAATGAATACGAGATTTACTTTCTCACAGAAGGAGAGCGCCTCTTTTTCTTCAATAACCGTGCCTATCAGGTGAAAAAAGGCAGCCTGATCCTGGTGGATACAAATCTGATCCATATGACACATGCTCCGGAGGATGACACAACCGGATACACGCGAATCATTCTGTATATTGATAAATCCAAAATGCAGCAGTTTGATGAAAAGTTTTCGCACCTCAATCTTGTTCCTTTTTTTCGCGAACACTATGGAGTTTATAATCTGACGCAGAAGCAGCAGGAAAAATTTTTGCATATGTATGAAGTACTAAAGACTGAATTTTCCAACCGCAGCCGCAGCTACAAAGCCATGATCGAGATGGAAATCATCCACTATTTTATTGACTTTATCAGAGACAACCCGAAACTGACTCCGATCAAAGATGAAACTGCCATTCATAAAAGCAGCAAGTATCAGACAATCTATAACATTGCCGACTACATTTCCGATCACTACGCAGAATCCATCTCTTTAGACGGCCTCGCCGGAGTCTTCTATCTGAGCAAGTTCTATTTGAGCCGCTCATTTAAAGAAGTCACCGGCTACGGCGTCAACGAGTATGTCAATATCCTGCGTACAAAGAGAGCCAAACAGCTCCTTGAGGAGACCACTCTTAGCGTCTCCGAGATTGCCGGTACGGTCGGCTATGAAAGTATTACTTATTTTGAAAAAGTATTCAAAACCTACATGAGTATTTCACCGTTAAAGTATCGCAAAACCCTAAACGGAATCACTTACAAAAATCCGATTACTCCAGGAGTCCCAAAACAGTAGGGAGCCATTCGCTGAGTGCCGGAATGTAGGTTACCATCATCAATGCTGCAAAGATTGCCACAAAGAGCGGGATCAAATGTTTCATAACCTGCTCAACCCGCAGTTTTGCCACACTGCATCCCACGAACAGTACGTTTCCAACCGGCGGTGTGATCGTTCCTACAGAAAGGTTCATAACCATCATGACACCAAAGTGGATCGGGCTCATTCCAAAGCTCTGTACGATTGGAAGGAAGATCGGTGTGAAGATCAAAAGTGCCGGCGCCATATCCATAAATGTTCCCACGATCAGAAGGAAAATATTGAGGATCAGCAGGATCACATATTTATTACTTGAAATTCCAAGAACCAGTTTACTGATTGCTGCCGGCAGCCCTGTAAAGGACATTACAAATGACAATACAGAAGATGCTCCGATGATCAGCATAACGATTGTTGTCATAACTGCTGCATCCACCAACAGCTTCGGAATTTCACTCAGTTTGATCGTTCTGTAAATAAACACGGAGAGGATAAAGGCGTATGCAACCGCAACACCGGATGCCTCTGTCGGCGTAAATTTTCCAGATAAAATACCACCGATGATAATCACGACCAGAAATAAACTCGGGATTGCATCCCATATTGTCTTCCCTACGATTTTTGCAGTCAGTTTGTCTCTTTTAATTACATATCCCTGCTTTCTTGCATAGAAGAATGCAACTACCATGCAACATGCAGCCCACAGAAGTCCCGGAATCCATCCAGCCATAAACAGTGCCGCTACCGAAGCACCACCACCTGCTGCCGAGAATACGATAAACGCTGTTGTCGGAGGAATCAGCTGTCGCGATATTGACTGCTGCCGCAAATCCCTCATCATACTTCTGCTCTTTTTCCAACGGGAGCATAACTCCACCGATTGCAGTTGCCGCTGCAATACCGGAACCGGAAATTGAACCGAACATCGCATTTCCCGCAATGTTTGTCAGTGCCAAAGATCCCGGTACTTTTCCAAGAACCAACAGTGCGAGATTGATCAATCTCTTGGCAATACCACCGCTGTTCATCAAAAGACCTGCCAGAATAAAAAATGGTACTGCGATCAGAGAAAAGCTGTCAATTCCACTGACCATCTTCTGCGCAGAAACAAACACACCAAATCCAGGTGTCAAAAATGCAACGATTGTTACCAATGCGGAAACAATGATGCTATACGACACCGGCACACTAAACGCCAGCATCAGGAAAAATACAATTACAAGTAAGATTGCTGCCTGAATTTACATTTATTTTCCCTCCTTTAATTCTGTGAACCATCTTTTCAAACGCTCCAGACAATACAGCACCATCAGACATCCACTAATTGGAATACATACATAGTAAACCTGCATCGGAAGTTTCAGTGCAGCTGAAATCTGTCCTGCTGAGTTTGCAGTTACCATGATTCCACCTACAATAAATACTGCAATACTTAAGATCAATACGATGATCTCGACTGCGATCTTTGTTCGGATCTGATTCTTTGACTGAAATTTATCCACCAGCACACGGATCGACGCTTCTTCAATGGCATCATCCATCATCTGCTGATATTTTGAAACAAAATTCTCATTCAATTTCACAAGACACTCTTTTAAATATTCCTGCTGTTCTTTGCTTAAGCTGTCCCAGACTTTCGTACTGATGATGTAAATATCCGGTGAATACTGATGCTCTGTGTATGTATAAGATTTTACAATCTCTTCATGTTTGTCAACTGTCAGTGCCAGCTCTGTATTTTCTGCACCATCTACGATGCCCTGCTGAAGAGACGTGTACGTTTCACTGGATGCCATCGGTACCGGTGAGCCGCCCATCAGTTCGATCATCTCCATGGAAGTACTGCTGACCATGGCACGCATTTTCTTTCCTTTCAGAACAGAAGGATCTGTCACTGCCTTATCTTCTTTGAGATAATAATTTCTTGCACCATTTGCATAATAACCAATTGCAATGTATCCTTTGTCCCTTGTAGATTCAAACAGTTCCTGAATTCCTTCACTGTTTGCCATTGCATTGTAATAGTGTTCCTGATCGCGGAACAGATATGGCAGTGAGAAAATAGAATATCTCTCATCAAACTGTCCCAGTGTATTGGCGCTTACTTTCGCCATATCCAGTACACCTGCCTGTACCATCTCTACCGTGGAAGGCTCTGCTCCAAGCACACCACTCGGATAAATATCCACTTCCAGATTCTTGGAACTGTCTTCTGCTGCCAGATCTGATAAATACTCGATCGTCTCTCCGATCTCAGAATCTGCCGCCTGTCCATGTGCCATTCTAAGCTGCACCTTTTCACTGCTTGTCTCACTTTTTACTGCCACAAAGGTATAAATTCCTACTGCGATCAATGCGATCACGAGTACGATCCCTATTGTTTTTTTTCATTCCCTTCATGTTTCCTCTCCTGTTCATAGATTCAGTTTTTATTTTTTCGGGCCCTTGTTTTTATGTGAAAATAGTATCACATGAAGGGAGCTGATTCTCATACTATCTTGTCCGCAAACTCATTTTTTCAAATTATCTTGTTGTTTTTTATCAATTTTACCAATTTCATTTTTATTCAAACAGCAAATCTGCTCATTTTATCAATTTTCCATATTATTTTTATCATTCCCAATCCTTTTGTGTATTATGCACAAATTTAAAACTCTATTTTTATGCATATTGCCGAATTCCATTTTGACGTTATGTTGATTGTTTTTCTGCATTTTTCTTTGTTTTTTATGATACAAAACATATTAAACCGCAATATTTTTTCAATTTTTCTGATTCCATCAAAAAAGATGGCTGACATCAACCATCTTTTTTCTTCTTATATTTAGATATTCTCTTTCAAACACGCTCCACCCACAACCTTCTCATATACGCAATATCTCTCTGCGCCGTTTCAGGATTCATCTCTTCCCTTACAACCACAATCTCCGGTTTATGCTGCTTCATCCACTTCACAATCTCACCATACCGGATCACACCGTCTCCAAGACAAACCGGACAATATTCTTTATTCGGACCCTCCACAAAATCTTTCATATGGATCGCTTCGATCTTATCTCCCAATGCCTGCAGCCATTCTTTCCAGTAAGCATCCTGATCGATCTCTGGAAATTCCAGCACATTTGCCGGATCAAAGATCATTTTCAAATGGTCGCTGTTCATCTTTTCAAAGACGTTCACCGTTGTCTCCAGATCCTCCAGCGGATGCCAGTAGACCGGTTCGATGGCCATATCCACATCCAGACGTTCTGCTTCTTCCACCAGACGTGCAATACTGTCCATCATATATGGATGCCAGATCTGCTTTTCTTCCCGGCTCAGACGCGGGTATGCCGTCTCTGTTCCGACGATGGACGCTCCCAGGATCTGATTGAATTTCAAACATTTTTTAAATGTATCTACAGCATTTTTCCGCACTTCATCGTCTGGATTTCCAAGATCCATATAACATCCCAAAATCTGGATTTTGATGTTTTCTTCTTCAAAATTTTTACGAATCTGTTCCACCAGCTGCGGCGTTACTTCCTCATAAGAATTGATCTCCGAAAATGCTTTTGGCAGCACAAGCTGTGCTGCCTCAATGCCTTCGGATCTCAATCGTTTTGCCAGGTGATCCACCGGCTGTTTTCCATAGTCGTGTGTTCTCGCTGCTACTAACATATTGATCTCCTCTTGATTATTTATATTTCAATTTCTTATGGCTGTTTTCCGATGTATGCCAGGATTCCTCCGTCTACATACAGAATGTGTCCATTTACAAAATCAGATGCATCGGATGCAAGGAATACTGCCGGTCCCTGAAGGTCTTCCGGTGTTCCCCATCTTGCAGCAGGTGTTTTGGAAATGATAAACTGATCGAACGGATGTCTGCTTCCGTCTGCCTGTACTTCACGCAGCGGCGCTGTCTGTGGTGTTGCAATGTATCCAGGTCCGATACCGTTACACTGGATGTTGTACTCACCGTACTCAGAGCAGATGTTCTTTGTGAGCATTTTCAGTCCGCCTTTTGCTGCTGCGTATGCAGATACTGTCTCACGTCCAAGTTCACTCATCATAGAGCAGATGTTGATGATCTTTCCGTGTCCTTTTTCTTTCATTCCCGGAATCACTGCTTTGGAAACAATAAATGGTGCGTTTAAGTCTACATCGATCACTTTTCTGAACTCGTCTGCTTCCATTTCAAGCATTGGTTTTCTCATGATGATTCCTGCATTGTTTACCAGGATATCAATGATTCCAACTTCTTCGTTGATCTTAGCAACCATTGCTTTTACCTGTGCTTCATCTGTTACGTCACATACATATCCGTGTGCTTCGATTCCTGCTTCTTTGTATGCTGCAAGTCCTAAATCTACTTTTTCCTGTGTAATATCGTTAAAGCAGATTGTTGCGCCTGCCTCTGCGTATGCAGAAGCAATTCCAAATCCGATTCCGTAAGATGCACCTGTTACCAGTGCAATTTTACCTTCCAGTGAAAAATTTACCATAACTGTGTCTCCTTTTCTTCTAAATTGTAAAATCCATTATCTGAGATCTTTGTTTGCAATTGTGTCCATATCGCCGTAATCCTGGTTTTCTCCGCACATTCCCCAGATGAATGTGTATGCTTTGGATCCACATCCGGAGTGGATGGACCAGCTTGGAGAGATCACTGCTTCTTCATTGTGCATGATGATATGTCTTGTCTCCTGTGGTTCTCCCATGTAGTGCATTACGAATGAATCATCATCCATGTCAAAGTACAGATATACTTCCATACGTCTGTCATGTGTATGAGACGGCATTGTGTTCCATACGCTTCCCGGAAGAAGTTTTGTCAGTCCCATTGCCAGCTGACAACTCTCTACCTGTCCTGTTACGATATATTTGTTGATGATTCTGTGGTTGGAATCTTCCAGTGTTCCAAGTTCTACCTTGTTCTCGTCTTTTACGATTACAACGCCTTCTTCTGCCTCTCCTTCCAGTTTGATATGTACTGTCGGGTAAGATACGTGTGCCGGTGCACTGTTCATATAGAATTTTGCCGGGTTGGAAGCATTTTTACTCTCGAAAGAAATGTCTTTGGATCCTCTTCCAACATACATTCCGTCTCTTGCATTGACTTCGTAAACACGTCCGTCAATTGTGATGATTCCGTCTCCTCCGATGTTAATGATTCCAAGCTCTCTTCTCTGAAGGAAATACTCTGCGCGGAGCTCGTCTCCTGCTGTCAGAACCAGTTTTTCATTGACCGGAACGGCTGCTCCTGTGATGATACGGTCAATGTGGCTGTACACCAGATTGATCTTGTCTGCCTGGAATAAATCCTGGATCAAAAATTCCTCTCTTAATCTGTCAGTTGTGTAGTGTTTGACATCTTTTGGTGATGCTGCTGTTCTTACTTCCATGATAATCCTCCTGTTTTTTGATTTCCCTTAATCTGTCTGACTTGTCTGTGTCATTTCTTGCACTTAGTATAACATTCATTATTCCCCTATTTCTTGTGTTTTCTTGCTGTAAATCTTGAAAATTTTGAACTTCTGAACTATAATATGGGAAAAACAGGACGATTTTGAACAACCTGATGAAAGGAGACGATTTTCATGAAAGGATGTATTTCCTGCAAAGAAGCCATGCGCCAGTGTATGGATACTCATACGTTCGCCTTTGCACATTTATATAATGATGAAAAAGCCATGGATATGCACATCCATGACTGCTATGAGATTTATTATTCGATCTCCGGGGGAAAGCAGTTTCTGATCGACAATTATTTTTATGACATCAGCAATGGGGACATTTTTCTGATCAACCAGTTTGAAAGTCACTATCTGACACAGATCGACCAGCAAAAACATGAGCGCATCATTCTTTCGATCGATCCGGAATACTTAAAACAAATTTCTACGGAAACGACCAATTTAAATCATTGTTTTCAGTTTCGCGGAACGGATATGCCTCATCAGCTTCACCTTTCTCAGGAGGAGCAGACGCGGTTTATCTATTTTATCCATAAACTGCGCTCCAATTCCGGGTTTGGCGAGGATATCTTAGATCATGCCACATTTCTGGAACTGATGGTGTTTTTAAACCATGCGTTTGACAAACGCTGCCGCGCTTCTGCCGAAGAAGAGAGCAAAGCGCCCGGCTACCATGCCCAGGTGGATGAGATTCTCTCCTATATCAATACCCATATCAGTGAAAACCTGACCCTGGAAGAACTCTCTGCACATTTTTTCCTGAGCAGTTCTTATCTGTGCCGGATTTTCAAAGCCACGACAGGAACGACCATCAACAAATACATCACCGCAAAGCGAATCACCATCTCGAAGTCGCTGTTAAGTCAGGGATATTCTGTCAATGAAGCTTGTGAAGCGTGCGGATTTAATGACTACAGCAATTATCTGAAGGCATTCACCAAGGCAGTCGGGATTTCTCCGAAGAAATATGCGCAGTTTAATTCGTAGTAACCGGCAATGCTACAATAAAGACAATTATAAGAGGGTACACTGATAGGTAGTGAAAACGAACAAGTAAAAAATATTATTCTAGTGCTTTTACCTATTTGATACTATAATTTTACCGTTGTCGCACCCAATCTGGCAACAGAAAGGGGGTGTGCTGTTTGACTGATTTACTTATATCTTTTTTGGTTTCCGTTATGGCAAGCGTAGCCAGCTACTACGTCTGCAAATGGTTAGACAGAAACGACAGTGACAACTAGCCTAAAAGAAAGCCCCGGAGTTGCGACCTCCGGGGCTTTCACTTTGTGTGCTGCTTGACACTTATATCCTTTTTAGCTACCGCTAGTATAGCATATGCGACAGCTAAAATCAAGTATTCCCTTTTTTAACTCTTTTAATTTATCTTTCAGCTCAAATCATTCCTCTTGTAGAGCCTCGATTTTATCACATAATCTCTGCATCTCATCTTTATGTTCCTTTTCAAAGTCTCGTTCTACAGATGCAGCTGCATGTGCTTTATCGGCAGCGATAACAGATTTTGTAACATGTAATATTTATGAAGATCTGAAAATTGATTTTTCTGAGGTTTAATGTCTCGAAACACAAAAAGCCTGAATCCAGAAATTGCTTCTCTGCTCTTCCTGTATTCAGGCTTGCTTTTCTTTCACTTTCTCACATATCCCGATACCCCTTCGGGCTGACTCCATAACACTCCTTAAATTTCCGAAAAAAATAACTGGTATTGTCATACCCCACCGACTCTATGATATCCGCCACCGACAGCCTGCTGTTCTTCAGCAAATATGCCGCCTGACGCATTCTTCTCGACTGAAGCAGCTCTTTATACGTCTTTCCGGTCCGCTTTTTGATCTCCCGGCTCAACCAGTACACATCATATCCCATAATCTCCGCCAGTTCGGACAGACTTCCGTTTTTATAGTGCTCTTCAATATAATTCAACACCGCTCCGGTCAGTTCCCGGTCAAAAGCAGCTGTTCCGGTCTCCATCCGATCCATATGATTTAAAAGCTGAAGAAGCAAAAGCCCCATGGTGATCTGATTACATCTCCTTTTGTTCGGCTGGTCATAGAAGATCGTCCATACCATATTTTCCACCAGATTCTGGATCGGAAGGATCTCTGCCACATGAAAATACAAACATGATGTCTGATCATTCTTTCCGCACAAAGCTCCTACCAGAAATTCTTTCAACGCATTTTCTTCCTCCATATCCATCATGGAAAATGCCGTGTCAAAAAATTCCGGCAGCACAATAAAATTGACGGCAATATCCTGCTCGCCGGCCGGCAGGATCTCCTGTTCTGCATTCTGATTCAAAAACAGAAGATCCCCCGCCTCCAGAATGACCTTACTTCCATTCAGAATGTGAGTGGTTGTTCCCTGACACATATAGATCACTTCTACATAATTGTGTTTATGCTTCGGAAAATTAACAAATCTCGTATGTGGACGTACCTGTATCAGCTTCCCTTTTTTCAACAATTTTTCGCTGTCTACAATCAGTTCCTTTTTCTCTGTATAAAGCTGTGGGTCGATCCCTCTTTGTTCATCCAGTATCCGCTGCTCTTCCTCTGTAATGACAGACAAGGCATCCAACAATTCCCTGTGCATGACTCACCTACTCCATTTTGGCAATTTCTTTTGTCAGTTCCATGTATTCTTTTGCACTGCGGCTGCTTTTTTTGTATGCCATGATCGGCGCATTGTTATCCTGCGACCACTCGATCCCACTGTCCACCCGGATATAGGTATCAAATACAGGAACATCCTCCAGACTCTTTAAAGTCTCCAGAGTCTGTTTGAAATAACTCTTTCTGGTATCTACTTTCGTGATCACGATCCCGCCCAGCTTCAGATCCGGCGTGATCTGACGGACTTCCTCCAGAAATTCAAACATATTTCCCAGACCAAATAACCCCCACGGTGTGGATTCTACCGGAATGATAATCTCATCAGACGCACATAAGATATTCATCACCCAGCCTCCCAGAGTCGGAGGCGCATCGATGAGGATATAATCATATGCTCCGGACTCTTTCACTTTCTGCAGGCATTTTCGAAGAATAAATTCCCGCTGCCATTTTGTAAACAACTCATATTCAATCGAACTCATCAACGTCGAAGATGGGATCAGATCCAGTCCTTCGTATGCAGAATGAACAATATAATCCGACAGATCATCCTGCCGCTTCAATCCCTCATACAGATTCTTGTCACTCTGTGCAAACGCAAGCACCTGATCCTCGTCAAACAGAGATAAGGACAGATTCAGCTGCATATCTCCATCGATCAGAAGCACCTTGTATCCTAACTCCCGCAGTCCATATCCCACATTGGAACAGGTGGTGGACTTTCCGCTTCCTCCTTTATTATTCGCAAAACATATGGTCTTTGTCTTCTTCATTTTGTTCTCTCCTTTGCCAGTCTGATGTACTGCCGAAATTTTTTTCTACCAGCATCTTATATTCTTCATATGCAGGAATTCCCGCAAAATCTTCCTGCAATGCATCTTTTACCCCAATATAATACCAGCCCATTGCAGCTTTACTCTTCATCCGAAAGCGGTTCCAAAATTCTTCTCCAACCTTCGGATACTCCCGGTCAATGTCCCGGATATTAGACAGCTTGTCCGCAAGCGCGATCATCTGCACCGCTCTCGGCGCTGTTTTCAAATGTCGGATTGTCGTACTTTTTCTCTCGACCCACGTTTTGGACTTGTCCTCACTCTCCTGCCTGACCATCTCAAGCACACGCTCGCCGAACGCCTCTTTGATCTGCTCTTTTGTCACCTGCCTGCAGTCTTCAAGTGTATCGTGAAGCAAGGCTGCACTGATCATCTCCTCATCATCTGTCATCGTTGACACAATCTTCGCCACCTCCAGCGGATGTACAATATACGGGCGCTTCGTTCCCTTTCGAAACTGTCCCTCATGTGCTTTTTCTGCAAAGCTTCGGGCTTCCTCTACCATATCCGTTCCTCCTACTATGTGCACACACCGGTTCTCTATCAAAATAATAGCACAAGGGCCTGTGAATCACAACCGCAACCCGCTTTCCCCATTCGGATTTTCTGGAAATATGGTATACAAACGTTTCTGCTTCCTGTATAATAACTACAGAATTGAGAGCTGAAGGGGCAGCACTTTACAGCTGTTCTCCTTCTGGAAATGGAGTAGATTATGAACCAGAAATATGTACTGATCACAGGTGCATCCCGCGGGATCGGCAGAGCCTGCGCACTTGCCTTCGCCAGAAATCACTATCATGTATTCCTCAACTGCCGACATTCTCTGGATGCTCTGCAAGAAGTGGAACAGGAGATTCTTGCCGCACAGGGATCCTGCACTCTCCTTCCCGGAAATGTCGGGGATCCCGATGAGGTAAGAGAGATGTTCTCTGTCATTAAATCGCACTGCCCGGGACTGGATGTGCTGGTCAACAACGCCGGAATTTCCTTTGTCGGCCTTTTGCAGGATATGAGTGATGCCCAGTGGTCCGAGATTTTAAATACTAATCTTTCTTCTGTATTTTACTGCTGCCGCAGCGCCATCGGTCACATGGTCTCTCAGAAAAGCGGAAAGATCATCAACATTTCCTCCATGTGGGGAACCGTCGGTGCCTCCTGCGAGGCTGCTTATTCTGCGACTAAGTCCGGTATGAACGGACTGACAAAGGCTCTTGCGAAAGAACTGGCACCAAGTAATGTACAAGTCAATGCCATTGCATGCGGAGTGATCGACACTGCTATGAACGCACAGTTTTCGGAAGAAGAACGTGAAGCTTTAAGAGAAGAAATCCCCGCCGGACGCTTTGCCGACAGCGAAGAAGTGGCTGCGCTGGCGCTCACCCTTGCATCCGGTCATTCTTACCTGACCGGACAGATCATCGGCCTGGACGGCGGTTATATTTAATTTGGAAGTATGTCATAAAGGAGTTTTCATTATGTTAGATATCAACGAAATTCAAAAAATATCCATGGACTGTTCCTTGACAGAATTTGTCGGGACAACCGTTCTGGATACCATCGGACTTGTGATCCCGGGCGTCAATGACGCACTGCTTCAGCAGATGCAGATTGACAAGCCTTACAAAAGTCTGGGACTGTTGAGTTCCCGTACCGGTGCAGCCGGACAGATCAATGCAGCTGACGAAGCCGTCAAATCTACCAATACCGAGATTGTTTCCATCGAACTTCCACGAGATACCAAAGGATGGGGCGGTCACGGAAACTTTATCATCATCGGCGGCTACAGTATATCCGATGTTCGCCGTGCGGTGGAGATTGCTTTAGAATACACCGAAAAATATGCCGGGGAGCTTTATATCAGTGAGGCCGGGCATCTGGAATTCACCTATTCTGCCAGCGCTTCTCAGGCGCTGAACATGGCATTTGACGCCCCGATCGGGAAACCGTTCGGATTCTTCTGCGGTTCTCCTGCGGCGATCGGTCTTGTCATGGCGGACCTTGCATTGAAATCCTCTCCGGTAGAGATCATCAAATACATGACTCCAAACCGGGGAACCAGTCATTCCAACGAGATCATTGCCGCCGTAACCGGCGATGCAAGCGCCGTAAAAAATGCAGTGCTCACCGCAAGAGATGTGGGACTTCAGCTTCTGATCTCCATGGGAAGTTATCCGGAAGTACCCGGAATCCCTTATTTATAAAACACTATTTTCATAAAACGCAGCAGGCTTGCTATAGTTTGATTCTATAGCAAGCTATTTATTTTCAGTATTTTACAAAACACCTCTCCTCTTCTACAATAAATCCCATAGAATCACGAATTTACAGAACAGGAGAATTACTATGGGAAATTTTAACGCACCGTTTCGTTTTGATTATGTTGGAAGTTTTTTAAGACCTGCACACTTAAAACAGGCAAGAGCTGATTTTGAAGCCGGACAGATCACAAAGGCTGAGCTAGAATCCATTGAAAATGAAGCAATTACAGATCTGATCAAAAAGCAGAAGGCTGCCGGATACCCTGTCATCACAGACGGAGAATTCCGCAGAAGCTACTGGCATCTGGATTTTATGTGGGGACTTGAGGGAATCGAACACATTGAACTGGATCACGGCTATTTCTTCCACGGGGAAGAAACCACTCACGGCTCTGTCCGCGTGACAGGAAAAATCAGCGGAGAACAGCATCCTTTTGTGGAACATTTCAAATTTGTCAAACAGTTTGAGGATGAGCACACCATTGCAAGACAGACCATTCCCGCACCTGCCCAGCTTCTTGCAGAACTCTTCCGGGAAGACAATGGAACACAGACTCTGGCCGTATATCCAGATCTGGAAGAACTGATTCAGGACATTGCACAGGCATACCGGACTGTCATCCGGGATCTCTACGATGCAGGATGCAGAAATATCCAGTTTGATGACTGTACATGGGGAATGTTCTGCGACAAAAATTACTGGGAGGCAAGACAAAAAGATTCCGTCAGTCTGGAAGAAGAAGCTGAAAACTATCTGCGGCTGAATAACCTCGCTCTGGAAAATGCACCTGAAGATCTTGTGATCACAACCCATGTATGCCGCGGAAATTATCATTCCACCTGGGCATCCTCCGGCGGATATGAACCGATCGCGCCGTTTCTTTTTGCCAATGAAAATGTATCTGCCTATTATCTGGAATTTGATGATGAACGCTCCGGAGGATTTGAACCACTCCGCTTTGTTTCCGATGATAAAAAAGTCGTACTTGGTCTCGTGACCAGCAAGTCACCGATTTTAGAAGAAAAAGAAGTGATAAAGAAAAGAATTGCAAAAGCTGCAAAATACATTCCTCTGAACCGGCTTTACTTAAGTCCGCAGTGTGGATTCGCATCCTGCGAGATTGGAAATAAACTGACAGAAGAAGAACAGTGGGCGAAGCTTGCACTGGTGAAAGAGATTGCCCAGGAAGTGTGGGGATAGGGAAAAGTTTTACACTTTTCCCCAGATTTCTTTCGGCACATATGCCTTCACTTCAATGCCATCCGGTACATATTCCTCTGACACCAGCTGTCCCTGGGTGCGGATCAGCTGGATCTTTCCCGCTTCTGCAAAGGAATACAGCCTCTCGATATATACCTGATCTCTTCGCAGAATCTCAAGCAGCGCTTCTTTTAATTCTTCCAGGCCCTGCCCTGTCTTTGCGGAAACCGGGATTGAGTACTCTGCATGAAAATCCCGGAAATATCCCGGTGTTTCCAGTTTATCCTGTTTGTTGAATACGGTAATGACCGGTTTTCCCTCCGCACCGAGCTGACGCAGTGTCTCATAGACAACAAACATCTGGGTATCCTGATGGGGATTGGAAGCATCGACCACATGGATGATGATATCCGCGTATTTCGCTTCTTCCAGTGTGCTCTTAAATGCCTCTACCAGATGATGTGGGAGCTTCCGGATAAATCCGACCGTATCACTGAGCAGGATCTCCTGTGTATCTGCCAGCCTCAGAGAGCGTGTCGTCGTATCCAGCGTGGAAAACAGCATCGCATCCTCTAAAACACCTGCTCCTGTGAGCGCATTTTCCAGGCTGCTCTTTCCTGCTGACGTATATCCCACCAGCGCCGCCACCTTCAGATTGGAGCGTTTTCTCTGAGTACGAAGCCTCTCTCTGTGCTCTTCCACTTCCCGAAGTTCTTTTTTAAGACGGCTGATCTGCTCCCTGATCAAACGGCGATCCATCTCCAGTTTTTTCTCTCCCGGCCCTCTTGTTCCGATGCCGCCTCCCAGGCGGGACAGAGAATTTCGAAGTCCTATCAGCCTTGCCGCACGGTATTTTAACTGCGCCAGCTCTACCTGGATCTTTCCTTCTCTGCTGACAGCTCTTCCCGCAAAAATATCCAGGATCAGAAGTGTCCGATCCACGATCTTACATTCCAGCTCTTCCTCCAGATGATTCAGCTGCACGGAAGTCAGTTCATCGTCACAGATGATTCCCGTAGCGTCCGTCTCCCACAAAAGTTCCTTCAGCTCCAGGATCTTTCCTTTCCCGATATACGTCACCGGATGCATCGCCTCTCGTTTCTGGATCAGACGGCCGGCCACCTCTGCACCGGCCGTGCGTGCCAGCTCTGCCAGCTCGTCTAAGGATTCTTCCTCCGGCTCCGCATCATTTTCCTGAACGCCTACTAAAATGACGCGTTCTTTCGCATCTTCCATTTCATATAACGCCATTGCTTTTCTCCTACTCTCTCTTGCCTTCCATCGTCTGTCGGATAATACTGCGCATCATATCTTCGTTTAACTGCCCCTGCACATATCCGAACAGATTGCCATCTTTGTCTACCATAAAAGTTGTCGGGTAAGCGCTAATCCCATACTCCATAAATACCTCTCCTGTCGTATCCATCAGCACCGGATAAGTGTATCCGTTTTCCTCAAGAAATGCTTCGATCTCCTCCTGGCTTCCTTCCTGTCCGAATCCCGGCGCGACAATTCCCAGGATCACCAGATCACTGTCTTCTTCCTGCTGTGTTTCTTCATAAATCTTCTGAATCTCCGGCATCTCATTTCTGCACGGACCACACCAGGTTGCCCAGAAATTCAAAAAGATCGTCTTTCCCTTATAGTCTGCCAGACTGTGCTCCTTTCCATACTGATCCTGCAGCACAAAATCTGTGGCCGGGTACGTATCCTGCTTTTCTTCTTTTATTTCCTTTTTCGTTGTCTCTTTTGAGGAAGTCTGTGTTCCTGCTGTTCCCGATAAATATCCGGTGATCGCGTTCATCTTGCCTGTAAACATCAAAAGTCCCATAAAGATCATCAGGATTCCTCCGATCTTCACCGTATACTTGACAACATGATTGTACTTTTTGAAAAACCCGAGCACTTTTGCCGTGAACAATCCCACTGCAAGAAACGGCAGGATAAATCCAAGTGTATACACACCGATCAAAAGGAATCCTGTCAGCTTTGTTCCTGCACTTCCCGCCATCAAAAGCACACTCGCAAGAGCCGGTCCCACGCACGGCGTCCAGGCAAAGCTAAAGGTAAATCCGAACACAAGCGCCACGACCGGTGACATCTTCAACTTATCGAGCTTTAACCAGAAACGGTGCTCTGTACCCAGAAGCTTTGATTTTCCAAAAATCCCAAGCTGGTACAAACCGAATAAAATCACCAGAATCCCGCCGATCCTCGATACCATTGCCTGATTCTTATTGAGAAAACTTCCGGCTGCCGACACACCAAGTCCCATCATAAAAAATGCGGAGCTGATTCCTATCACAAAACAAATCGTATTGACAAACAGCCGCCCCCGTTTTCCGTACAGTTCTCCCTGCTCTGCGCCTCCTGAGAGATATCCCAGATAAAGCGGTACAAGCGGAAGGACACACGGTGAAAAAAAACTTAAAAGCCCCTGTAAAAACACGGTCACTACAGGAACTCCCACATCCATTGAAAATCCCATTTATTCTCCCCTTTCTTCTTTGATCCGGATCACAAACGCCGGAATCGGCGGGTGATTTTGGCGGTTATAATAAGTACTTACAATCACTAAAAATGTTCTGGAATCCAGTGTCTCAAGATAAGACAACAGTGCCTCTTTCTCTGCGAATCCACTGTCTCCTCCACTATAGATACAAAGGCTCATGATCCCGCCTTTTTTCAGCAGGCGAAGCCCTGCCTCAATTGCCTGAATGCTTGTATCAGCCTGTGTCGCGATCTGATGATCACCGCCCGGCAGATACCCGAAATTAAAGGTGATCGCTGATACGTTTTCCCGGACATAATTCTCCATATGCTCATGTCCATCCAGAATGACCTCGGCACGCTCTGTAAGTCCCGCCTCTTCCAGACGCTTTCTGGTGTGTTCTACTGCTGCTTTTTGAATATCGAATGCGTAGACCTTTCCGTCTGCCCCTGTCAGACGACAGAGAAATTCTGTATCATTTCCATTGCCGGCCGTTGCGTCCACACAGCAGTCTCCTTCTTTGATATGCTCCCTTATCATCCGATGACAATACTCGGTAATCTGATATCCCGGCATACGCTCTCCTTTCTCCTCCCCGGGAATAAAGGACGCTGACCGCAGAATCTTCTCCGCAGTCAGCGTATCCTCTTCTTCCCTTGTATTCTTTATCTGGTCTCCAGAAATTTTGCTTCTCTCTGGGCATCTGCATCGTCCGGATAGACCTGAATATACTCTGCGATCTTGGTTTTTGCATTCTCCCAGTCACCCAGCTTTTCATAACATACGATCTGATTGAACCGCATCTCCTGAAGCACTTCGCTGAAACTTTCTGCATCTTCCATGGACGTACCGCTGTTCTGAGACAGGCTGATTCCCTGATTAAACTGCTCCAGTGCATAATTGTAATCATTCAGCTTCATCCCGCAGATTCCGAGTAAATTATAAATGACCTGATTCTTTTCTCCGCCTGCTGAAATTGCTTTCTCAAATGCATCTTTTGCAGATTCATAGTCCTCCTGCTCATAATATGCCATTCCCAGACCGCGGTATGCCTGCGCCGTCTTCTTGCCTTCGTCCACCGCTTTCTGAAATGCGGTCACTGCTTCTTTATAATTTCCGTCTTCCAGATACTCTGTTCCGTCTTTGAGTGCATTGGTACATCCTGTCAAAAGACAGGCAGATACTGCCAATGCAAGCAATGTTGCTCTTTTCATGTTGTACACCCCTTATTCCGGATATTTCAGCACCCAGAATGAATTCAATAAGTTGATCATCATCACTGCCATATCCGCTAAAATTGCGTTTTTCATTGTTACATAGCCAAAGGATGCCAGCACCAGAAGAAGAACTTTCATCCCAATGGCAAAGATCAGATTCTGCTTCACCGCACGAATCGTTCCTCTGGAAATCCGGATCGCATTCACGATCCTGGAAAGATCATCCTCCATCAAAATGATATCCGCTGCCTCCAGAGCTGCATCCGAGCCCAGGCCCCCCATGGCAATCCCGATATCCGCATGTGCAAGAACCGGCGCGTCATTGATTCCATCCCCTACAAACGCCAGCTTCTCATCCTCCATATGGCTTTCCATAAATTCTCTGACCTGCTCTACCTTTTCCTCCGGCATCAGGCCTGCATATACATAATCCAGCTTTAACTGCCGGGCCACATCTTCTGCCACCCGTTCATTATCTCCGGTGATCATCACCGCTTCGATCTGTTGTTTTTTCAGCCATTTCAGAAGTCTGCCGGCCTCTTTTCTTACCACATCCGTGATCAGGATATAGCCCGCATACTCTCCGTCCACAGCTACGTGAACTGCTGTTCCGATATCAGCCACCCGTTGATAAAAATACCCCTGCTGGTTCATAAACTTGGAATTTCCAATCTCCAGTTGTTTTCCGTCCACAACAGCCTCAAGACCAAATCCCGGAAATTCTCTGACTGCCCCGATCCTTGCTTTGTCGATCGGCCTGCCGTAAGCCTCCCTTAAAGATCCGGAGATCGGATGACTGGAGTATGCTTCCCCATATGCTGTCAGTTCCAGAAGTTCCTCCGGAGTCATCGACTTCGGACACACTTCTTTTACCCGGAATACTCCCTCTGTCAGAGTACCGGTCTTATCAAATACAAAAGTCTCTGCCTTTGACAATGCTTCCAGAAAATTGCTTCCCTTGATGAGGACACCCTGTCTGGAAGCTGCTCCGATCCCGCCTAAGAATGCCAGCGGCACGGATACCAGAAGTCCGCACGGACACGCTGCCACCAGCACGATCAGCCCCCGATAGATCCACGTCCCCTGCTGTGCCCCTTCAAACATCATCGGCGGAAGGATCATCACCAGGATTCCGAAAAGCGTTACAAGCGGTGTATAATACCGGGTAAATTTTTCTGCAAAATTCTCTGTCTGCGCCCGTCTGTTGTCCGCATTGGATATCATATCAATGATTCTGGATGCTGTCGAATCTGCAGACGCCTTCAATACCCGTGCTTCCAGCACACCACTTAAGTTGATACTTCCGCTGTAAATATGACTGCCGATCTTCACATGCCTCGGCTCCGATTCTCCTGTCAGCGCCTTGGTATCTAACGTACTGCTCCCCTGTGTCACGATCGCATCCACGGGGATCCTCTCCCCCGGCTTGATAATAATAACCTGCCGCGGATTCAGATCTTCCGGCGGTACCTGCATCTCCCCGCCGCTGATCTTTAAATTGGCATACTGCGGACGGATAT
>OLGL01001410.1_pt1 | contig 23877 bp, 21 predicted proteins | sample 1605041 | NCBI WGS metagenome assembly OLGL01 (sample SAMEA3888905, study PRJEB22519) | human gut metagenome | biome: human gut; feature: human-associated habitat; material: faeces | place: Denmark | collected 2010 | reverse complement strand
ATTGTCTCATGATTTGCGGACACAGTCCGTGGAGTGCTCCAAACTTGGAAAGACAAGGATCATCGCAGATGCAGTCGCCGGCTGGTTAGAAATGCCGCATTTTTTGAACAGAATGTTCCATAGGCATTCCAGCTGAAAGCTGCAGGAGGTGCTTTTTATAATATCACCTGTCACAGAAAGGAAAAGTGCCAATGTGAAGTGTGGAAAAAACATGCAACTTTGTTGCATGTTTTTTTGATTATGTTGCAGTTTGAAAAAGGTCTATTGCAAAGGAACACAGAGACGTTATAATAGAATTACAACAGGACGGTAACAGAAACCATTCATAGAAAAAATGATGTATAAGGAGGTAACGCATGATCTGGGAACCAGTACTTGCAAAGTTTAAAGAATTATTTGGGGATGAGGGAGAGATCGGAGTTTATTTCGCACCGGGACGTGTGAATATGATCGGTGAGCATACCGATTACAACGGAGGACATGTATTTCCATGTGCGCTCACGATCGGTACCTATGGTGTGGCGAGAAAAAGAGACGACAAGAAGCTTCGCTTTTATTCCATGAATTTTGAAAATCTCGGTGTGCTGGAGTCTTCCGTGGAGGGCTTAAAGCCGGAGAAGGAAGCAGACTGGACGAACTACCCGAAGGGTGTGATGTGGGCGTTCGGCGAGAAGGGCATGAAAGTGGAGTCCGGTATGGATCTCGTGCTGTTCGGCAATATTCCGAACGGTTCCGGATTGTCTTCTTCCGCATCGGTGGAAGTGCTGACCGGATTCATCCTGCGCGATATGTTCGGTTTTGATGTGACGAATCAGGATCTGGCATTGATCGGCCAGTATTCCGAGAACAAGTTCAACGGCGTCAACTGCGGTATCATGGATCAGTTCGCCATTGCGATGGGCAAGGCAGGACATGCGATTTTCCTGGATACGGCGACCTTAAAGTATGAGTATGCGCCGATCAGGCTCGAGAATGCGAAGATTGTGATCTCCTGCAGCAACAAAAAGCGCGGACTCGGCGATTCCAAATACAACGAGAGACGCAGCGAGTGTGAGACGGCACTTGCCGAACTGCAGAAAGTGGTAAAGATCAATGCGCTCGGCGATCTGACAGAAGCGCAGTTTGAGCAGTATCAGGATGCGATCACAAGTCCGGTGTGTAGAAAGCGTGCAAAACATGCCGTATATGAGAACCAGAGAACGATCAAGGCGGTGGAGGCACTGCAGAACAACGATGTCGCACTGTTCGGAAAGCTGATGAATGACTCCCACGTATCTCTGCGTGATGATTACGAGGTGACGGGAATCGAGCTGGATACCCTGGTTGAGGAAGCATGGAAGATCGACGGTGTGATCGGTTCCCGTATGACGGGCGCAGGCTTCGGCGGATGCACCGTCAGCATCGTGAAGGATGACGCAGTGGATGCGTTTATCGAGAAGGTCGGAACCGCCTATAAGAACAAGATCGGCTATGCCGCAGATTTCTATGTGGTAGAGATCGGCGACGGTCCGGTAAAATTGGCGTAGTGGCAGAGTATATTTAGAAACGAGGTTGGATCATGATACAGGAAAGAATATTGGAACTGACAGAATACGGGCTGGTGACGGGACTCGTAGAGCCGCAGGATAAGCGGTTTACGATCAACCGTCTGCTGGAGCTGTTTCACATTGACGAACTGGAGGATGAAGTCACGGCGGCTTATGAGAAGCGCACGCCGATGACGCAGGAGAGCGCCGAGGAGGCACTGCCACAGATCCTTGCAGAGATGCTCGATTACGCGGCGGAGCAGATGCTGATTCCGGACAATACGATTACATACCGCGATCTGTTTGACACAAAGATCATGAGCATGCTGGTTCCAAGACCGAGCGAGGTGGTACGCCGTTTCTATGATCTTTATGAGAAGGAGTCTCCGCAGGCGGCGACGGATTATTTTTACAAGCTGTCCAGAGACACGGACTATATCCGCAGATACCGCGTGAAGAAGGATCTGAAATGGACGGCGGACACAGAGTTTGGAACGCTGGATATCACGATCAACCTGTCGAAGCCGGAGAAGGACCCGAAGGCGATTGCGGCGGCGAAGTTAGCAAAGCAGAGCGGCTATCCGAAATGCCTTCTGTGCAAGGAGAACGAAGGATATGCAGGACGTATCAACCATCCGGCGAGACAGAACCACCGCATCATTCCGGTGACCATCAACCAGAGCGACTGGTTTTTCCAGTATTCTCCATACGTTTACTACAACGAGCACTGCATTGTGTTCAACGCAAACCACACACCGATGAAGATCGAGCGCGCTACCTTCGGAAAGCTGCTTGATTTCGTGCAGCAGTTCCCGCACTATTTTGTCGGTTCCAATGCCGATCTGCCGATCGTCGGAGGATCCATCTTAAGCCACGATCATTTCCAGGGCGGTCATTATGAGTTCGCCATGGCAAAGGCACCGGTGGAGCGCGAGATCACATTCAAAGGATATGAGGATGTAAAGGCAGGCATTGTAAAATGGCCGATGTCTGTCATCCGTATCAGCGCTACGGACAAGGATCGTCTGATCGATCTGGCAGACAAGATTCTCCTCGCATGGAGAGGCTACACGGACGAGGCGGCATTTGTCTACGCCGAGACAGACGGCGAGCCGCACAATACGATCACACCGATCGCAAGACGGCGCGGCGATGCGTATGAGCTGGATCTGGTACTGCGCAACAACATTACGACAGAGGAGCATCCGCTCGGTGTATATCATCCGCATGCAAAGCTTCATCATATCAAGAAGGAGAACATCGGTCTGATCGAGGTTATGGGTCTGGCAGTTCTTCCGGCACGCTTAAAGGATGAGATGGCGGATCTGGAGCAGGCGATCTTGGACGGCGTTGACATCCGTGCGGACGAGAAGCTGGCGAAGCATGCAGACTGGGTGGAGGAATTTCTTCCAAAGTACGGCTTTACCGCCGGCAGCGGTCTGGAGGGCGAGATCACACCGGAGAGGTTACATGAGATCGTTCAGACAGAGATCGGTCTGGTATTTAAGGAGGTTCTCACCGACGCAGGAGTCTACAAGTGCACGGAAGAGGGCAGAGCAGCCTTCATGCGCTTTGTGGATACGGTGAACGCATAGAAATAGAGAGAGGAAAAGAACGGATTACGGGACGGGGATTTTTTCCCCGGAAGTTGTCCGTTCTTTTTTTCAATTCCCGATAAATGTGTTATACTTGTGCATGGAGCAAATTTTTGCAAATGACCGTTTACTTTCACGTGGTAATTTGGTAAAGTAAAGGAATGAGAAAACGATGCGGGTCAGACCGCAGAAAAGAGGATAGGTATTATGGTATCAAAGAGAATACAAAAAGCGCTGGAGGGCAATTCGGCAATCCGCGCCATGTTCAATGAGGGCAGGGAGATGGCTGCAAAGTACGGGGAGGAGAATGTGTTTGACTTCTCACTCGGCAATCCGGCAACCCCGGCGCCGAAGGCGTTAAACGATGCGATCCGTGACCTTCTGGATGAGGCGGATGCAAAGGGAGCGGCAGGTTCTCTGGGCATTCATGGTTATATGGCAAATGCGGGCTATGAGGAAGTACGCCAGGCGATCGCAGAGAATTTGAACGAACGTTTCGGAACAAAGTTTACGGCACACAATCTGGTGATGACAGTCGGCGCCGCAGGCGGGCTCAACATTATTTTTAAGACGATTCTCGATCCGGACGATGAGGTCATCGTGTTTGCACCATTCTTCGGAGAATATCGCCAGTATGCGGCGAATTTTGATGCAAAGATTGTGATTGTACAGCCGAATCTGGAGACGTTTCAGCCGGATCTTGCCGATCTGGAGGCAAAGATTACCGCGCGGACGAAGGCGCTTATCGTGAATACGCCGAACAACCCGACCGGCGTGATCTACAAGCCACAGACGATGGAGCAGATCGGAGCTATTTTAGAGAAAAAGCAGGCGGAATTTGGAACAGACATTTATCTGATCTCGGACGAGCCGTACCGGGAGCTGGTGTATGACGGGAACAAAGAGGATTTCCTGACGAAATATTATCGCAATACCCTGGTGGGATATTCTTTCTCCAAATCCCTTTCCCTTCCGGGAGAGCGTATCGGTTATGTCGTGGTGCCGGATGAAGCGGTGGACGCCGAAGAACTGATCCGCGGCATTGAGATCTCAAACCGGACACTCGGATTTGTCAACGCACCGTCCCTGATTCAGAAAGCTGTGGCGCGCTGCCTTGAGGAGAAGACGGATGTCACGTTTTACGATGAGAACCGCAGCAGACTCTACGAAGGACTGACAAAGCTCGGATTTACCTGCATCAAGCCGGAGGGGGCGTTTTACCTGTGGGTGAAGTCACCGGTGGAAAACGAAGAAGAATTTGTAAACGAGGGAAAGAAATTTAATCTTTTGATGGTAAAGGGAAGCGCATTTGGCTGTCCGGGATTTGTGCGTCTCGCATATTGTGTGTCCCATGAGACCGTGGAACATTCCCTGCCTGCATTTGCGAAGCTGGCGGCAGTGTACGGACTGGAAAAGTAGGAGGAAAAAGGATGGAGAACTGGGAGTCATATGTGAGAAAAGTGGTGCCTTATGTGCCGGGGGAGCAGCCGCAGGAGGAGCGGATGATCAAGTTAAACACCAATGAGAATCCGTATCCGCCCGCGCCGGAGGTGCAGAGGGCGCTTGCCGGATTTAACCCGGATACGCTGCGCCTGTACCCAGAGCCGACCTGCAAGGTGCTTGTGGATGCGATTGCGTCATATTACGGACTGTGCAGCGATCAGGTATTCGTCGGAGTCGGCTCGGATGATGTGCTGGCAATGGTTTTCCTGACATTCTTTAATTCCGGAAAGCCGGTTTTCTTCCCGGACATCACCTACTCTTTTTATGATGTGTGGGCGGATATGCTGCGGATTCCGTACGAGACGAAAGCGCTGGATGACGCGTTTGAGATCCGGGCGGAGGATTACTACGGGGAAAACGGTGGAGTGATATTCCCGAACCCGAATGCGCCGACCGGCATTCTGATGCCGCTTGAAAAGATCGAGGACATCATCGCGCACAACCGAGACGTGATCGTTGTGGTGGATGAGGCGTATATTGATTTCGGCGGGGTGTCGGCACTGCCGCTGATTGAAAAATATGACAATCTTCTGATCGTGCAGACATTTTCCAAGTCGCGTTCCATGGCGGGAATGCGCATCGGATATGCGATGGGAAATGCGAAGCTGATCCGCTATATCAATGACGTGAAGTATTCGTTTAATTCTTATACGATGAACCGGACGGCGCTTGCACTCGGTGTGGAGGCGATCCGTGACCATGCTTATTTTGAGGAGACCAGAAAAAAGATTATCGAGACGAGAGAGTGGACGAAAAAAGAGCTGCGGGCGTTGGGATTTACGTTCGGGGATTCGATGAGCAATTTTATCTTTGCTTCGCACGAGCGCGTGCCGGCAACAGAACTGTTCGAGGCGCTGCGCAGGGAGCATATCTATGTGCGTCATTTTACCAAGGAACGCATCAACAACTACCTGCGCATCAGCATCGGAACGAGAGAAGAAATGGAGACGTTTATTCGGTTCCTGAAGGAATATCTGAAAGAGGCATAGCCGATGAGCGGCCGGCCGTCTGAAGTCTTTGGATGCCGAAGTTAAAGACGACCAGACCGCCAACCGTCATGGCGATGCCGAACAGGAACCAGAAGATCAGAGAAAACGTCGTGTCGCCGAACGGGATGAGTCCGGAGAGCACGGTTCCCCAGAAGTTAAACAGCATGTGCAAAAGGATCGAGTAATAGATGCTGCCACCACGGTTGCAGACATAGCCTAAAACAAGTCCCAGACAGAATGCGTAGATGCCCTGGATCATGTTCATGTGGAAGATGCCAAAAAGCAGCGCCTGCAGCAGATTGGCTGCCCAGAAAGGCAGACATTTCTTTGCCTGATGCATGGTGACACCGCGGAAGACCAGCTCCTCGCAGAACGGGGCGAAGATGACAGAGCAGATGACCATCAGAATGGAGATCTGATCGTCGAGACCTGCCGTCTCGAGCAGGGATTCGTATGCATCCATCCAGTGCGGAAAGAGCGACGCGACAAAGCTCATGATATAGGTTGTCAGATACTGTGTGCCAGGCATCAGCATGACGATGCCCGCGACTGCAGCAGGATGAAACGTCTGACGCAGAACGGGGCGGTAATTGCCGCCATACCGGCAGTAGTACCACAGACCGAACACGGCGATCGACATGGCATTGTAGATTAACAGTACGCCGGTGTTGAAGCGCTGGGAACTCCACAGGGAAAAGGCGTCATCTACAATATCGAGGAACCCCGCGCTGCCGGTGACAGAGTACCAGCCGTTCTCGATCAGCAGGGAAAGTCCCATGGCAAAGTAGGTTGCGAGAAACTGAATCGCAATCACAAGAAGCAGCGGGACAAAAATAAACAGGAATTGTTTTAATTTCTTCATTATTATAATCTCCAGTTATCGTTGGTATGAAATAAAGTTCTTGCAATTTCCAGATACTTCTATTATTATAACAATCGGATTTCATGAATGCAAGCAGTGGAAAAAGTGCGTGCATGGACAGAAACTTGGGTATTTACTTTAAAACTTTAATATGCTAAAATAACAAAAGAATCCATTTTGGGAAGAAGGAGAAGAACATGAGTAAGAAACTTAGGACAGATGCAGTGGATCATCTTTTTGACGCCATCTTGAGCTTACAGAATAGAGAAGAGTGCTACACATTTTTTGAGGATGTATGTACAGTAAATGAGTTGCTTTCTTTATCACAGCGGTTCGAGGTTGCCAAGATGCTGCGTGACCAGAAGACTTATCTGGATATTGCGGAGAAGACCGGAGCATCGACTGCTACGATCAGTCGTGTCAACCGATCCCTGAATTATGGAAATGACGGTTATGACATGGTATTTAGCCGCATGCAGAATACGGACAAGTAGTGGAGACAGATAAAAAGAGCCACAGGAGAACGGGAACTTTTGCCCGTGCCTGTGGCTTTTTCGATTACTTTTTATTTTTTTTCTGCCTTGGACTTGTCCGAGGTGGTCGTGTCAATGAGACGCTCGATGATGGTCTTTTTGACATAGACATCGTAGCTTAACATGCAGATCAGACTGAAGTTCCGCAGAAGCTCGGCGTCCTCCGGGGCAGCATCCGGGAATGTCTGACACGAGGTGTTGAACTTCCTGGCGAGATCTTTCATGAGATTTTGTGTCTCCTGATGCTCGAGTCCGAAGACTTCACGGTAGATGTCTTCCAAGCTGTAGCTGCCGTCTTTTCCGAAATATTTGTCCGTGATCGGATTTAAGATGCTCTGGATGTCACTGATGCTTAGGATATTTTTAAAATAGTAGATGAAAATCAGCGTCAGTACGTGCTCTTTGGTGTACTTTTTCTTCTCCGGCGGAGGGAGAAGATTGTTCTTGGCGTAGTTGTTGATCATCGTCTTGGTCAGAATCTTGTCATCCGCATGCCGTTTGGATGCCTCCAACTGGGAATCCATAAATGTGGTAATCTGATCCATATATAAATCAATGTTCGGAATATCTTCCGGTCTGACATAATCAATTCTCTGTAATTCTGCTAACAGATCACTCAGAAATTTTTTTGTATCGTTGTCCATATGTATCACCTCTTATCACATTATATAGTTTTCAAAACCAGATGACAAGAGACAAATGTTGGGAAATGTATATGGCAGTGCCCGAACATGAAAAATAGAAAATATGTTCTGTATGGTATCGAAAAATGGAGAGAGATGTGTTATACTTTCTCATATCACTATAAACGGAAAAGGAAAAACAGGCATGAGTATTTATGATACATTAAACGAGCAGCAGAAGCTCGGCGTTATGACCACCGAGGGACCGGTGCTGATTCTCGCGGGAGCGGGTTCCGGCAAGACGAGAGTGCTGACACACCGGACGGCATATCTGATTGAGGAAAAGGGCGTCAATCCGTACAATATCATGGCGATCACTTTTACCAACAAGGCGGCGGGCGAGATGCGCGAGCGAATCGATGCGCTGGTCGGATACGGCTCGGAGAGCATCTGGGTGTCGACGTTTCACTCTACCTGCGTGCGGATCTTAAGGAGGCATATTGACCGCATCGGATATGACACGAATTTTACGATCTATGATTCAGATGATTCCAAGAGTGTCATGAAGGAGATCTGCAAGCGCCTGAATATTGACACCAAGATCTACAAGGAGCGCAGTCTTCTTGCGGCGATCTCCTCTGCAAAGGACGAGCTTGTAAGCCCGACGCAGTTTGCCCTGCAGGCGGCGGCATCGAGTGATTTTGCAAAGAAAAAGCAGGCGCAGGTCTACCAGGAGTATCAGACGGCGCTGCAGAAGAATAATGCGCTGGATTTTGACGATCTCATCGTAAAGACGGTAGAGCTGCTGCAGACAGATCCGGAGGTGCTTGCCTACTATCAGGAGCGTTTCCGCTATATTATGGTGGACGAGTATCAGGATACGAACACGGCGCAGTTTGAGCTGATCCGTCTTCTCGCAGGCAAATACAAAAACCTGTGTGTGGTCGGTGATGACGATCAGTCGATCTACAAGTTCCGCGGAGCGAATATCTACAATATTTTGAACTTTGAAAAGCATTTTCCGGATGCGGTCACGATTAAACTGGAACAAAATTACCGTTCGACGCAGAACATCTTAAATGCGGCGAACAGCGTCATTGCCAACAATGTCGGCAGAAAGGCGAAGACGCTCTGGACGGCAAATGGCGAGGGAGAAAAGATCGACTTTGAGCAGTTTGACACCGCCTACGAGGAGGCGGATTATGTCGCAAGGGATATTGCGTCCGGTGTCCGGGACGGAAAGTACGGCTACGGCGACTACGCGGTGCTTTACCGCACGAATGCACAGTCACGTCTGTTTGAGGAGCGTTTTATCGTGTCCAATATCCCGTACAAGATTGTCGGCGGTGTGAATTTCTATGCGCGCAAGGAGGTCAAGGATCTTCTGGCATACTTAAAGACGATTGACAATGCGAGGGATGATCTGGCGGTGCGCAGGATCATCAATGTGCCGAAGCGCGGAATCGGTGCGACGACACTAAACCGGGTGTCTGATTATGCGGAGGCGTATGACATCAGTTTTTATGAGTCCTTAAAGCGTGCAGAGGAGATACCGTCTCTTGGCAAGAGCGCAGCGAAAATCAAACCGTTTGTGACATTTATCCAGACGATGCGCAGCAAGCTGCCTTATATCAGCGTGGCAGATCTTCTGCGGGAGGTCATTGAGGAAACCGGCTATGTGAAGGAGCTTGAGGCGGAAGGCACCGACGAGGCGGAGGCGCGGATCGAGAATATCGATGAGTTGTTAAGCAAGGTAGTTGCCTACGAGGAAGGCGAAGAACAGCCGACGTTAAGTGGTTTCTTGGAGGAAGTTGCGCTTGTGGCAGATATTGACAGCGTCGGCGAGGAGAATGATTATGTGGTTCTCATGACACTGCACAGCGCCAAAGGTCTGGAGTTCCCGAAGGTTTTTCTGGCGGGAATGGAAGACGGTCTGTTTCCGAGCTATATGTCGATCACGTCAGACAATGCCAGCAGTGAACTGGAGGAAGAGCGCAGGCTGGCCTATGTCGGCATTACGCGTGCGATGAAGGAGCTTGTCATCACTTCGGCGAGACAGCGCATGGTGCGCGGCGAGACACAGTACAACAAGGTCTCACGTTTTGTGAAGGAGATTCCGCCGGAGCTTTTAAACGGAGAGATCAAAAAGCCGGCGTATCTGGAGAACAGAGAGCGGCACACGGCGGAGCCGGTGAAAAAGAAACGGCCGACGATGCGGGACCAGCTGTCCGGGCAGAGTATGCAGGCGAGAGCGTTTTCATCGGTACATACGGAAGGCGGAAGCTTAAGCTACGGTGTGGGCGACCGTGTCTCCCACATGAAGTTCGGGGAGGGAACGGTAAAAGCCATCGTGCCCGGCGGCAGAGATTTTGAGGTGACGGTCGATTTTGACGCGGCGGGAACCAAGAAAATGTTTGCGGCATTCGCAAAATTAAAAAAAGTATAAAATGTGTTAATTTATAAATTTTTTATAGGCGAACAGGGAAAGATATGCTATAATGTGCGTAATAAAAAGACATGCAGTAAATAAAGATAAATCAAGGAGGGGAATCTGATGAATAAGATGGAAGATCTGATCAACATGACAAAGTTAAACGAGCTTCTGAATAAGAAGGAAGAAGTGGAGGAGAAGAAGACCTCAAAGGTAGTATGGATTTTTGCAATTATCGGTATTGTAGCGGCTGTAGCTGCAGCGATATACGGCATCTACCGTTTCTTTACGCCGGATTATCTTGAGGATTTCGAGGACGATTTCGAGGATGATTTTGATGATGATTTCTTCGAGGACGATGATGATGAGGAAGCGCCGGCAAAGTCTGAGGACAAAGAGGAAACAACCGAAGATTAAGACAAAGGGCATGGGGCTGCAGAGAGGTGCAGCCCTATTTTTATGTAACAGGAAACGCTCTGTGGGGATGCGCACCTCGTGGTGAGGTAAATAATGCTTTGCATACCGCATCAGGCAGCCTGCCAAGACAGGCGCAAGTGTGCGGCAGGCGCACACTTTATTCTGTAGCAGGAAACGATATCGTAAGTGGCTGAGTCAGGCGAGTGAATCCTGCATGCAGGATTTTTTATGTTTGGCAATGTGCAGAAGAAACTGGACGGACAATGGAGGATAGAACGTGAAAAAGGGACAGATTATCGAGGGGATGGTAGAATGCGTAGAGTTCCCCAATAAGGGAATTGTGAGAACGGAAGACGGGGGACGCGTGATTGTAAAAAATGCAGTCCCGGGACAGAAAGTGTCCGCATCGATCAATAAGGTGCGCAAGGGAAAATGCGAGGGAAGACTGCTTGAGGTGCTGGAGCGTTCGCCGAAGGAGCAGCCGGAGGCTGCCTGTATCCATGCCGGAGAGTGCGGAGGCTGCACATATCAGACGCTGCCTTATGAGGAGCAGCTTGCCATGAAGGCATCACAGGTAAAAAAACTGATCGACGACGTCATCGTACCGGAAAATACCGACTACGAATTTCTTGGAATCAAGGCGAGCCCGAGACAGCAGGAGTACCGGAATAAGATGGAGTTTTCGTTCGGCGATGCGTACAAGGACGGACCGCTGGCACTCGGCATGCACAAGCGCGGCAGCTTTTACGACATCGTGGATGTCCCGGAATGCCGGATTGTGGACGAGGATTTTCACACGGTGCTCACAGTGACGCTGTCTTATTTTAAAGAGCGGAATCTGCCGTATTATCACAAACTGCGCCACACCGGATATCTGCGTCATCTTCTGGTGCGCAAGGCAGTGAAGCCCGGGGAGATCCTGGTGGATCTGGTGACGACAACGCAGATAGCGGAAGGGGAGGAAGAGGCGCTTCTTGCCGGATGGAAGGAGGCGCTGTGTGCTGCCGCCTATCAGGGAACGCTCACCGGTGTGCTTCACACCCGCAACGACAGTGTGGCGGACACCGTCACAAACGAGAGCACGGATGTGCTTTTCGGGCAGGACTATTTCTATGAAGAATTGTTAGGACTTCGTTTCCAGATCACGCCGTTCTCCTTTTTCCAGACGAACTCTCTGGGCGCGGAGGTGCTCTATGAGACGGCGCGGGAGTTCATCGGGGATGCCCTGCCGAGCGGAGCGGATGCGGATGTCGCGGAGCATGGAAAAGTCGTGTTCGATCTTTATTCCGGAACCGGAACGATCGCACAGATGCTCGCTCCAGTTGCAAAAAAGGTGATCGGCGTGGAGATCATTCCAGAGGCGGTCAAAGCCGCGAAGGAGAATGCAAAGTTAAACGGTCTTACAAACTGCGAGTTTATCGCGGGAGATGTGCTCAAGGTGATTGATGAGATCGAGGAGAAACCGGACTATATCGTGCTCGATCCGCCGCGTGACGGCATCCACCCGAAAGCTCTGGAGAAGATCATCCGCTACGGTGTGCCGCAGATGGTGTATATCTCCTGCAAACCGACCAGCCTGGCGAGAGACCTTGAGGTGCTGCAGGCGAGGGGGTATGAGGTGAAGAAGGTATGCTGCGTGGATATGTTCCCGGCGACCGTGCATGTGGAGACTGTAATTTTGTTGTCCCGAAAAACTCTAGATGCAGTAATCAACATAAATTTAGATATGTCTGAACTGGATCTTACAAGTGCAGAAAGTAAAGCAACATATGCAGAAATTAAAAAATATGTACTTGATAAGTTTGGTTTGAAAGTATCACAGCTTTATATTGCACAGGTAAAACGTGAATTTGGTTTGATAGAAAGAATTAATTATAATGTGGGCGAAGGTAAGAACCATGTACCACAGGTAACACCAGAAAAGCGTGAAGCGATTATTGATGCTTTAAAACATTTCCAGATGATAGAATAAAAAAGCTATACAACAAAAATTGACTTGCTTTCGGGCAGGTCTTTTTTTATGCAAAAATTCATAGGGGGAAGTACCGCACAGGTAAATCAAAAATTGATTTTTACAAAAAGGTGCAATTCGAAGCATTGAAAGAAAAAGTAGCAAAAAGAAAGAGTGGGAGGTTATGCTTACGCATAACCTATCCATGATACTCTTTAATACCAACTAAAATAAATCTATTAGTTAATTATTACAGTAACATCAATTCTATTTGTTTATATAACAGTAAAGATAAATCTATTAGTATCTATTCACTTAAGATCATGCTCAATTACTCTACAAAAGACGGATGCAAGCAATCGGCAAAATGCCGATCTCGAAAACTCAAATGAAGGGGTGCAGGTTTTCCCACACTTGTTTTTACCTCTCTACAGTGTTTGTGCGGCTTTACTAATGAATTTATTTAGTGAAACACAATCTGGTTTAGTGCGTGTGTGAAAACTATTCATTTGGGAGTGCAAAGCGTTTTCTATTCATTTCTTACCCGTTAAGGAAAACATTTCATTTATTATTTTTCTTCAATAAGTCTATAATTTTGGAACTGTCAAGATAACCTACAAGATTTATTTTTGTACTTGGTTCTACAGGTTTACTGAATGAGACAACAAGATTTATTTGCCTAATTTTTATACTTATTATACTTTAGCTTATTATCACGATCCTGCAAAGCCTTATAAAATCTGGTTTTGAAGTATGTGTTTTCGGACAGTTTCCGCAAGTTTATTACGGACAACTTCCGCATATTTCGACTAATACAAAAAATTTTTTTCTTTTTTGTCGGTATCGGGCATATTGATTATATAACAAAAAAAGAAAGGATGATAAAAATGAATAAAAAAGCCTATGAGATTTGTAGCAAGGCAAAGGTTTCAAATGATTTTGCAAGGCATGAAGTACCATTAGTACAGCTAACAGATATACAAAAAGATATTGAAAAGATGGAAAGATATAAGAAATCTTTAATTTATGAATATGTGACGGGAAAAAAACGTGTGAAAGGAGTAGAATAATGCCAAAGAATGTGATTAAGGAAAAAGAAGATTTTCAAAGATATATTCTTGATTATTTGAAAAATAAAAATGGCTATGTTGTGCGTGATGCAAAAACTTGTTTTAATAGCCATTATGCAATGGATATTGAATTGCTTTTTCAGTTTCTAAATGATACACAGGCTGACACAATGGAAAAGCTTGAAAAGATTTATAAAGATAAAACAAAGGAAACTATTATAAATTATCTCAATAAGGAAATTACAAAGCTTGATACACATACAAAGACACCAAGCATCCGACAGACGGCGGAGAAAGAGGAAGTAATAAAGGATGCGTTGAAGCATTTTGGAATAATTTAAATAGTATATCGGATATCATTTTATAGCCGTTTGTTCAGTTTGGAGTAGGTGCTATTTGATTATCTGGATTTTTAGAACTATCGAAAAAGCAGAATAGGTTGTATAATATATATGGCAAAGTGAAAATGTGTAAAGAAGTTATCTTGATATTATAGAGGAGAATGGAAAAGTAAATATGGGATTTTCTAAAAATGATTTTGAAAAAGTAGATTTGCGGATAAAAAAAATAACAGAACAGACTGTTGAGCAAATAGAAGTAGATTCAGAATTACCTCCAACAATAGAGCAATTAGAAGATAATAATAAAACCTACTCCATTATGGCAGCTATACTATTTATCGATATTCGTAAGTCAACATACTTAACGGAAAATAGCCAAGCAAAAAGTATGGTTAAAATATATCGCTCATTTATGCGAATGGCGGTTGATTGTGTTAGAAAAAATGGAGGAGTTACAAGACAATTTCTGGGTGACAGAATTATGGGCGTCTTTATTGACTCCATTGATGAAAACGGGAGTATGGTGGATAGTGCAGCAGATAAAGCAATCAATGCGGCAAGAAGTCTACAGACTGTGATTGATTATAGCCTAAATAAATATTTGAAAACTAATGTTAATGGAAAAGTTATTGAATGTGGTATTGGAATTGATTATGGGAAGGTTCTTGTAACTCAGGTCGGTATGTATGGACTGGAAAGCGATGAGAATAGAGAGAACGAAGTGGATTGCGTATGGGTTGGAAATACAACAAATTATGCAAGCAAATATTCAGATATAGCATCTGGCGGAGAAATATTTATTTCGGATAATGTTTTCAAGCAAATGTCAGATGAGTACAGGGAAGTTTTTGTTAAATCAGCAAAATATAAAGGAACAAAGTTATTTCAAGGCTATGTGACAAAGGATTATTATTTGGAGTTTTCAGAGGATTTAGGAAAACCAATCAAGATAGAAGAAGATACAACAGTAGAGTCGGATACATTTGAAGGATTAGCAGATGGCATTAGAGAAATCGAGAGATTGCAAGATAAACTTATACAAAGAGAAAAGCAGCTTGCTGTTTTGGAGGATAAACTAAAAAAAGAAAATCAGGATTACAGAGATAAATATAAAAATGAAAATACAGCAAAATTAAGGGCTTTTGATGAAAGAAATATTGCGGAAGAAGAATTGCAAAAAATACGAAAAGATTATTATATAGACATTAAGAATATTCTTTCCAAAGTACATTACCATGAATATCAGTATATGGATAAAATAGGAAAAAAAGATTTGTTTTCAATGATAGAAAAGGCATATGAATTGGGGGCACTAATCGGAAAAAATTCGAAAGAAGTGTCATTAGAATTAAGTTGTTATTTAATAGGAATTTATGATTACTTTCAAGAATATTCCAAATCGTTTGATGTGATGCTTGTTATGGCGGAATTGTCAGATTATTGGGTAGACCTAGAAAGTGCAACGCTAAAATGGGCAAATAAAGAAAAGGTCTTATATAAACTTTATAATGAAATTGAAAGAGCATTGGTAAATTATAGAGTAAAGTATGAAAGAAGAAAAGATTTTGAAGGCTATTTACAAATAATAAAGAAAATTAGGGGGTATTAACTATGGAACACGATAGAAAACAAATAAAAGAAAATAGAGCATTTAAAAAAGAAGATGCTTATGAAACGTTAGGTATTATAAATACATGGATAGGAAATATGGATACAAAAGTTTCCTTTGCATTAGCATTAGCAGGAGTTTTAATAGGTGTTATTTTTGAAAAGGGCATACCTAATGCATTTGAAAGAATAACTGAGGTATCAAAACTTGCAGAATTATCTGGCGGAGAAATTATAGCAGCCATTTTGGTTGCGCTGCTATATTTATCAAGCTTTATTTCTATTTTATGTTTTATGCTATCTATTATTGCAAGAGTGAAAAATCTTAATAATGCATCGTCTGCTTTTTTCTTTGGCTCTATTGGAAATATGACATTAGAGAATTATAAGAATGCCGTAAAAGATATGGATGAAAAAGAAATAGTAGACGATTTAGAAGAACAGATACATACAAATTCCAAAATATGTAGTTTAAAAGCAAAATGGTATAACATGGGAATAAAATTTTTATTACTAACAGTTATTCTGTGGTTTGTGTGTATGATATTTCAGTTGATATAAAGGGGGGGAGGAAAGTAATGGAATCAAATCATACAATGCCTTATGACTTAGATAAAAGTTCAGAGAGAATGGATGAAATTTTAAATGCAAGTGACAATGATTACTGTGATAAAGACAGCATTCCTGCGAGAAGTGATTTGACATTTAAAAATGGTTATTATGTAAATGTTACTGCAATTTTTATTGACATTGTAGGGTCATCTGATATGACAGATGAGCATAAAAGACCAACATTGGCAAAAATGTATAGAGCCTTTTTGTCAGAGTGTGTTGCTATTATGAATGCAGAAATTGATTGTAAAGAAATAAATATTAATGGGGATTGTGTATGGGGAGTTTTTGATACCCCTTATAAATCTGATATTGACAATGTTATCTCGGTGGCAGCAAGACTAAATAGTATGATTAAAATACTTAATTATAAATTAAGAAAGAAAAATTATTCGGGTATTTCAGTTGGAATAGGTATTGATTATGGTAGAGCACTGATGGTTAAAGCTGGATATTCGGGCAGTGGAATAAACGATGTTATTTGGATGGGGGATGTTGTAAATTCAGCGTGCCATTTATGCAATAAAGCAGGTAGAGATTATAGAAAAGTAATTTTGATTTCAGACGTTGTTTATAATAATTTAAATGAGCATCATCAAAGTTTATTTTCAAGCTATTCTGATGGATGGGTGACTAGATATGAAGGAAATATTATAAATATCAGTATGGACGATTGGTATAATGAGAATTGTAAATAGATGTTTATTATGCAAACAAGTCAATTGATGATAGTATATCAACCAGGCATATGAATACAAAAAAAGACAGTTGGATAAGAAACTGAAGGAACAGATGGAATTGAATGAAAATAAGCATGTCATCTAAGCATAGAACCTTGTAATAACTTTTAGCCGTGTGATATAAAAATAAAAAATGGGTCAAGTCAAAGTAAAGAAAGGAAGAGGGCACGTTGTAAATTTGTGCTTTTCTTCTTTTTTTTATATAATAATTAAAGTTATATATTTGGAGATTTAGACTATGTCAAAAATAGGTACTTTAAAGATAACGATAGAATTTATATTTTATTGGATATTAATTAATTTCCTGCAGGAGATCCATGTCCTGCGTTTTTATGGGGAATATACGATTAAGCTTTGTGCTTTATATTTTTTAATGCAGATTTTAATTGGGCGTTATCAAGGAAAAGTGTTATTGATGTATGATGAGATTCGTTTATTGATTCTTTCGCATTTGGGTTTTTTCTTTGGTAGTTTTTTGATTTTCCCATTTAGTTCTTGGACGGTTCGTAAAATATATGGGTTTTTATTATTAACGCTTGTCTTATTTTTGTTTGCGGGTTGTAACTCAAGATATTCGCATAAGATATTCCGTCAACGATTTAAACATAATACGTTAATTGTTGGTACGGGTCATACGGCAGCGCAATTGGCTTTTGTATGTCGTGGAAATAGTTATTCATTATTGGATGTGCAGGGTTATGTGAGTTGTAAGTTGTATGGAATTCATCAAGAGCAGGTTGTTTCTAAAAAGCAGACGATTGATTTAGATGCGGTAGATGATTTTATACGTACGCATAATATAGATACGGTATTGATTGCGATTCCTGAAATTAACAGAAAGAATTTAAATCGTTTATTTGAGTTATTTAAAGGTAAGGTATTGAACATTAAATATTTACCGCAGGTCACTGGCTTAGTTACGTTTGATACGAAGGTTGAGGATTTCGATGGTATATTAATGATTTCAAATTCTCGTGGTGTTAATCAATTGGGATCTTATATTTTAAAGCGTTGTATGGATATTTGTGCAGGACTATGTGGCATAATCATCTTGATTCCTTTAACGGTATATGTATTCTTTAAAAATCGTATGGAAGGCGATAGGGGGCCTGTCTTCTTTACGCAGAATCGTATCGGTAAAAATGGCAAGGAATTTAAGATGTATAAGTATCGTACAATGGTGCTTGGTGCAGATAAGATTCTAGAGGATTTAATGGCAAGTGATCCTAAGATTCGTGAAGAGTATCAGAAGAATAAAAAGCTGGCCAATGATCCTCGTATTACAAGCGCAGGGCATTTCTTGCGAGAGAAGAGCTTGGATGAATTTCCTCAATTTATCAATGTTTTCTTTGGCCAGATGTCTTTAATTGGGCCTCGACCGTATCTACCAAAAGAAAAAATAGATATGGGTGAATATTATGAGGATGTGGTTGCGTGTAAGCCTGGTATTACGGGTATGTGGCAAAGTCATGGTCGTAGTGATGTAAGTTTTGAACAACGTCTAATTTTGGATGAGTATTATTATCGTAACTGGTCGTTTTGGCTGGATGTTACATTGCTTTGTAAGACAGTAAAACAAGTTTTATATGGAAGGGGAGCTGTTTAATTATGAAAAAAGTTTCGAAAGTATTGAGTATTTTATTGAGTGTTGTATTGGTGATTTCTTCATTTTACTTATTGTATCAAGTGATTCGTTTGAATGTATTGCCATCTAAATTCTTATTTCCACTTACTATTGGAGTGGTTGTCTTGGATGCCATTTTTATCTTATTACTTGTTTATTTTAGTAAGAATGTGGTTTCTAAAATTGTTTGTATTGTATTAACACTATTTATTTGTGTCGCAACTTGTATGGGTGGGTATTATATTTCTAAAACGCAAAATGTTTTAAGTAGTATTACAAATGTTGCCAAACATGCAAAAAATACAGTGAGTGTGATTGTCAAAGAATCAAGTTCCATTAAGAATAAGTCTCAATTGAATGGTGTAAGTGTAGGTAGTTTACGTTTGAATGAACAGGGTTCTAAAAAAGCGCTTAAAGAATTGAGTAGTGAAGGTATCGTTTTAAACCAAACAGAATATGATAGTATGACTGCTTTATTAGAGGCTTTCTATAATGGAGAAGTAGATTCGATTATTATCAATGAATCAAGTCGTAGTCAAATCTTGGATATGGAAGCTTATTCTAACTTTGATTCAAATACGCGTGTTGTGTATCAAACTTCTTATAAAGTTAAAAACAATGATTCAGCCGCAGCTGTAAGTGATATTACTTCAAAACCATTTAATGTATTGATCTCTGGGTCAGATACACGTGGTGGATTTGATGAAAATGGTCGTAGTGATGTGATTATGATAGCTACAGTCAATCCTAAAACACATACCATTCTATTAACTTCTGTACCACGTGATTTCTATGTCACTACAGCATGTGATGCAGGGGATGGATGTATGCAAGGAGCTTTAGATAAGATTACACATACGGGTATTCATGGTACAAATACAACAAAGCGTACAGTAGAACAATTGTTGGGTATTGAAATCAACTATACATTCAAAGTTGGTTTTGATACGGTAACAGATTTAGTAGATGCGCTTGGTGGGGTTGATGTAAACGTAGAACCCGGTTATGCGACGAATTCTTTTGCTGCTTTACCAGGATTTAGTGTACACGAAGGTGTGAATCACTTAAATGGAGAACAAGCATTAGCATTTGCGCGTGAACGTTATTCTTATACTGAAGGGGATCGTCAGCGTACTAAGAATCAACAACAAGTTCTAATGGGTATTGTAAAAGAGGCGACAAAACCAAGTGTGATTACAAACTATGCAGCCATTATGGATACTATGGCAAATACTTTCTCTACAACAATGTCCAATAAGGAGATTACGGATTTAATTAAGTATCAATTAAACAACAATCCAACTTGGAAGATGGAGCAGTATATGGTTGATGGTACGGGTGATACTTTAATGTGTGCTGAACTTGGAGATGCGGCATCTGTCATGGTTCCAGATCAGAGTACGGTTAAAATGGCTAAGGATAAAATTAATGCCGTTCTTGCAGGTAAATCGAGTGAGGATGTTAAATAATATGTCTGCGGATGATTATATTACTTCTCAAGTGGATCCTTGTATAAGAAAGTATGAAGATTTATTTAGAAAATATCATAAGATTCATATGGGTTTAATGATTGCTTGTTTTAGTTGCTTTATTGGTGTGATTATACTAAATGTAGTTTATATCATTGTTCCTGTTATTTGGCTTGTTCTAGCAAGTATTGTATGTACTTTAGGTGGTTTATTTCTATTCTTCTTTGATAGTTTGAATGGGTACTTAGAGAAGTCATTGTCTTATAAACATAAGGCTGAATCTTTGGGCTATGAAAAGAGTTTATATAAGGCAAAAGAGAATGGTTTTAAAGGTTTTGCGTATCGTTGTGAAAGATATATGTAGATTGTGGGATGGTCACATTGACTGTCCCATTTTTTGGGCTGATTTGCCAAAAGGGTTGGATTTATACTATAATATGTAATTGTGAGCCATATAGAAGTTTATAGGAGATTATTTTTATGCCTAAAAAAAATGTAAAGAATGGTAAAAAATCAAATAGGGTAATCAGTAAATTTTTGACAATATTTATGATTGCGGCTTTGGCATTATTGATTTTTCAAATCATTGATTTGAATTTATTACCAATGAAACTCATGATCTTAGTGTCTTTAGTCTTAGTTATATTGACTTTGATTATTATATTAATGTTGCATTTTAAAGCTCGTAAGTTTTTTTCAAGACTTTTAACGGGACTGATTGCACTATGTATGTGTGCAGGTTTAGCTTTTGGCAATTATTTTATTTTTAAAACGGATAATACTTTTGAAAAGGTGACTAGTCTTGCGGATAGTAAGGCCACTTCAACTTCGATTGTTGTTTTAAAGGCTTCTTCGATTGAAAAAGAGAAGGATCTTGCAGGTGCTAAGATTGGTACGATCCTAGATATGGATGAAGAGGCAACAAGTCGTATGTTGAAGGATTTGGATTCAGACAAAATCAAATATACGACGAAGGATTATTCTTCATTGGATGATATGATGGAGGCTTTTTATAATAGTGACGTGGATGCGATTTGTTTAAATGAAAAGTATCGTGATATCTTACATGAGGGTGGAGCGTATTTTAATTTTCAAACGGATTCTCGTGTCGTGCATCAAAATGTGTATTATACAAAAGTCACTAAGACTGATAATCCAAGTGATCCAGTAAATAATATTACTAAGGATACGTTTACTGTATTAGTAAGTGGTAATGATTCGTATGGTACGTTACAAGATTCGAATACGCGTAGTGATGCCAACTTATTATTAACAGTCAATCCTAAAACAGGAACGATTTTAATGACAAGTATTCCTCGTGATTATTATGTGGAACTTGTTTGTCCTGACAATGAAGAACAAGCTTGTCCTGAAGGTAGTTATGATAAATTAACGCATTCTGGTTTAATGGGTGTGAAGAGTACGGAAAAGACAATTGAAAAGGCTTTGGGAATCACAATTAATTATTATATTCGTATTAACTTTTCGAGTGTTGTAAGTTTAGTGGATGCCTTAGATGGAATTGATTTGGATATTAAAAAAGGTGAGGAAGTCGATATTTTCTATACGAATTCGCAGCCTGGCTTAAGTGTAGGTAAACATCATGTGGATGGTGAAACAGCCTTAGCCTTTGCACGTGAAAGGCACGCTTATGCAGATGGTGACAACCAACGTGTTCGTAACCAACAAAAAGTATTTAAAGCTATGTTTAAACGTATTGTTTCACCTAAGATGATCACAAACTATGGTAAGTTTATGGATGCCTTAGCTGTTGCGTTTGATACAAACCTATCGGGTGATGAAATCAGTAAGTTTGTGAAGTATGAACTAAATAGAATGCCAAAATGGAAGATTGAATCGTATGCGATAGTTGCGGATTCCGATACAAAATTCTGTTATCAAGCACAAAGCTATGCGAGTGTTGTCGTTCAAAATGATATTATGAATGAAGTGGCTAGAAAGAAGATTCAAGCTGTCATTGATGGCAAGAGTTCAGAAACGATAGAAGATCCTTCTGGATTCTCACAAACACCAAATGAAAATAATGCGATTGGAAATACTGCAGAACTTGAAGCGATGGGAATCATTAATAATAGTGGATCTTCATCAAATTATAGTAGTAATGATTATGATTATGACTACGACAACAATTATGATTATAGTTATGATAACAGCAATGATTATAGTAATAATTATGATTCAAGCTATGATGATTCAAACTACTACAACCCAGATAATAACTATTATGAAGATGATAGTTATGATGATACGGCTGGTTAACACTAAGATACCTTTGGGTATCTTTTTTAATGCGTAAAATGCATTGTATTATATAGAAAAATAAAGAAAATAAGTTGAGATTTCTATTTATTATGTAAGTGAGAAGGTGTAAAATGTCACTACAATTTTCTATTACTAACTTTTTATCTTTTAAAGATGAAGTCATTTTGAGTTTAAGTACGGATAAAGATAATTTATTGTCTTAGAAAAATGAATGAATCCTACCGAGTGTAGCGGTATATGGTGCTAATGCAGCTGGTAAATCAAATTTACTTTGTTGATAAAGATAATAAATCGGGTGCTTCAGAAAATCAGAAAATATTCAAAAAGGGTATTTACAGGGAAGAAATGGAGCTATGCCTATTGTAAATTTCAAGGATATTGAATGGTAAAAAGAAATGTGGAAATATCTGCATTCCTCCTTTTTTTCTCAGTATGGCAAATTATACGCAAAATATCATGTTATTTTCCCATTTAGGAAACTTTTATTTGATTCACGTTAATATTTTCCGCTATCGAAAACACCTTTTCTAGACTTGTCCAATATAACTTAGTTACCAAATAAATTTACTGGGATCGTTAGTGCAGGATGAGCGGGATGCTTTTGTTAAAAAAGAATGTAAATATATCTTAAATGATCAATATTTTGTATAATTAGTGTGTAGTTGTATAATGGAGAAAAAGAATATGAGATGTATCTTAATGAATAAAAATACACCTGTACTAGAGGCTGAATATAATAGTGGTGTTGGTGTATTCACAAATATATATGTGTTGTGTAATATGGATTATGCGCCTTATCATTTGCGTAATTCGAATTCTTTATGTGTTCAATTGAGTGAATGGTTTAAAAATCGTGGTATCCCATCCTTTAGAGATCGGCTGGACTTATTGATGCACCGTTTGAATGTACATGCACCAAGTGAATTATTAGATAAGGCTTTTGGTTTATCCTTATCCGATCAATATTGGTTAAAACCAAAGGATTTAGATATATCCTATGATAAGATCAATTTCTTTGAAAATGATTTTGAATATGCTCCATTCATGGATGCTTCTTTATCAAAGAATAGTGATCGTATTCAAAATGAATCTTCATTATATTCTCCAAATAATACAACGGATGGTATGTTAAGAAAGGCTTGGATCATTGAAGATGGCATTCGCTATTTATTGAAGGGTGGGTATAAAAGTGAAACACTACAACCTTTTAATGAAGTTTTAGCTAGTGAAATTTGTAGAAGACTTGGATTTGATCATGTTGAATACACTTTGGCAATCTACAAAGATATGGTTGTTTCTAAATGTCCATGTTTCATTGATATCAATACAGAGCTTATTACGGCTCGTCAAATTATGGATGATACAATTGATGACTATGATTCTTATATACATAAATTAGAGTCTGAAGGTATTGAGGATGCTCGTATTAAAATGGAGAATATGTTCATATTGGACTACTTAATGTTGAATGAAGATCGTCATTTAAATAATTTTGGCATCATTCGAAATGTGAACACACTCAAATGGGTCGATGTCGCACCTATATTTGATAATGGACAAAGTCTTAATATTCAATACTACGATGATAATGAAATGCACGTTGTAGGTGAAGGAAAATTCTTTTATGAAATTAAACCCTTTAAAGAGATCATTCAAGTTGTACAAGATTTAAATCGCATTGATATAGATACGCTACAAGA
>OLGL01001381.1_pt1 | contig 24282 bp, 16 predicted proteins | sample 1605041 | NCBI WGS metagenome assembly OLGL01 (sample SAMEA3888905, study PRJEB22519) | human gut metagenome | biome: human gut; feature: human-associated habitat; material: faeces | place: Denmark | collected 2010 | reverse complement strand
GACAAGTTCCGATTTGGGAAAAGAGCAATTTAACGCTGGAGGAAGCTGCGGCTTACTCTGGCATTGGCATCAACAAACTGCGTGAAATTACGAATGAAGATAAATGCAAATTCGTCCTTTGGGTGGGAAACAAGCGTCTGATCAAACGTCGCCTGTTCGATTGCTTTGTCGAGCAAGCATATTCTATTTGAGAGGCTGCCAAAGGCTGCAAATGTGAAACCGTCCTTTTCTCATTCGCTGCGGGTGGAAATCGCATGGTTGATGTGTTATACTGACACTGACCTTATAGATGCGCTTTTCACAGAAAGGAGCTTCTGAATGCCTGAAAAGCGCAAAGATAGCAAGGGCCGTGTTTTGAAGGATGGCGAAAGCCAAAGAGCAAACGGCACCTACGACTATCGTTATACCGATATCCACAAGAAACGGCGTTGTATTTACGCTAAATCCCTGACAGAGCTGCGGAAAAAAGAGGAAGAACTGTGGCGCGATCTGGCAGACGGCATCGACTACGCCGCCGGAGAGATGACGGTGGCTGATCTGGTTGACCGCTATATGAACCTGAAGCGTGGGTTGAAACCCAATTCACTTCGGTCGTACAACACAGCGGTCAAGCGGATTCATGCTGACCCTTTCGGGCAAAAAGCCATCAAAACGGTAAAATTGTCCGATGCGAAAGGCTGGTTCGTGTTTCTGCATGACAGCGGTTTCAAGCAAAACACCATTGGAATTCTGCAAAGTGTTATCAGACCGGCGTTTGAGATGGCGGTAGAGGATGACATTATCCGCAAAAATCCATTTAAGTTCAAGCTGTCGGACGTTGTGCCGAAGGACGCTTATGTGCGCAATGCCCTGACCAGAGAACAGCAGGAGAAATATCTGCAATTCGTTCAAGACTATGGCGGCAACTATTATGATGATATCGTCATTCTTATGGGAACCGGCTTGCGTGTGAGTGAGTTGTATGGCCTGACACGAGCAGATATCGACTTTGAACGGCACTGTATCCATGTCCGGCGGCAGCTTTGCCGGACGGCTGAAAAGCCCTACTTTGTCACACCGCCGAAAACAAAAAGCGGTATCCGCAATGTTCCCATGACAGATACTGTTTGTGCAGCGTTGCGGCGTGTAGTAAAAGCCAGAGCATCCACAAAGGTAGAAGCACTGGTGGATGGCTGCAGCGGATTTCTCTTTCTGGACAAGTCCGGAATGCCGAAGGTGGCAATGCACTTGGAAAACTATATGCGTGGCGTGCAGGGAAAGTTTGAGAAGGCGTACGGCAAACCTGTTCCGCGCGTTACACCTCATGTGCTGCGACACACCTTCTGCACCAATGTTCAGCAAGCCGGGCTGGATGTAAAAAGCCTGCAATACCTGATGGGACACTCCAATGCCAGTGTGACGTTGGATGTCTACACGCACAGCAGCTTTGAATCGGTTGAAAGAGCCTTTGAACAGATCGCCGGCAACCTGTGATTTTCGACGCATGAAGCGGAATTGCTTACGCCGAAACTTACGCCAAAACTTACGCCAATCACCCGGTAAGTGGCGTAGATTTGCGTAGAAAAGCGTGGATCGTGCAAAAACGGAGAATCTGGAAAAATCGGCTTGTGGCCTTGATAATTCTACAAAAGTCTACGTTTCCCGATATTCGTGATTCGGCTCCAAAAGTGTGGTTTGGAAGGGCGGCATGTACTAAGCCGCACCGGCTCCCCGTACCAATTCAATACGCCGCAGAAGGCAGAACTTCCCACCCGGGAGGCTCTGCCTTCTTTTTTGTTGACACCCTTTCCAAACAAGAGTACACTTAGAAAAATTGTTTTTGGGAAAGGAAACACCAATGAACACTGCCGCTTTTACCGCCTACCGCGAAAAAGTTGTGTCCAATTGTGCCCGTGTCATTGTGGGCAAGGAGGATGCTACCGAGAAAATTCTGGTCAGCTTCCTCTGCGGAGGCCATGTATTGCTGGAGGATAAGCCCGGCACCGGCAAAACCATGCTCCTGCGTGCATTTGCGCGCACGGTGGGCGGAGGCTTCAAACGGGTGCAGTTCACGCCCGACCTGCTGCCCTCCGATCTGACCGGCATCAATTTCTACAACCAGAAGTCCGGTGAGTTCGAGTTCCGGCCTGGCCCGCTCTTCACCAACTTTGTGTTGGCGGACGAGATCAACCGTGCCACGCCCCGTACCCAGTCGGCCCTGCTGGAAGCCATGGAGGAAAGGCAGATTACCGTGGACGGCGTGACCAGCCGCCTGGCTGAGCCCTTTATGGTGCTGGCCACCCAGAATCCGCTGGAATCCTTTGGCACCTTCCCGTTGCCAGATGCCCAGATGGACCGCTTTTTCATGCGGCTGTCGCTGGGCTATATGACCCGGGAGCAGGAGCTGGAGGTGCTCTCCCGCCCCTCGGCCCAGACCGTGCTGAACGAGCTGCAGGCCGTCGTCACTCCCGAGGAGACCGCATACGTCCGCACGGCTTACCGGGAGGTCAAGGTCTCCGAGGAGGTCAAGCACTACCTTATGGACATCGTGGAAGCTACCCGCACACAGAGCGGCTTTGTCAGCGGTGTGTCTACCCGCGGTGCGCTGGCGCTCTATCAGGCTGCGCAGGCGTATGCCGCCTTGCAGGGCAGGGAATACGTCATCCCCGAGGACATCAAAGGGCTGGCCCCGGCGGTGCTTTCTCACCGCATTTCTCTGGGCAGCAGCATGAACGCCGAAGCCGCCGCTCTGCGGATGCGCAAGCTGTTGGCCGAGATCACCGTGCCGCTGGAGAGTGCGGAATGAGCGCCGTCATCTTCGCGCTGCTATTGGTGGCCACAGCCCTTGGGCTGGAGCGTTACAGCACAGTCCACAGCCTTGACGATGTGCAGGGGCGGCTGGAAGTGGAGGATCATCTTGTGGAAGCCGGGGAGCCCGCCGTGATCCACCTTGTTGTCCGGAACAGCGGCCCCCGTTGGAAGATGTTCCTGGCGGCAAAGCTCCACCTGAACAAGGAGTTTCTTCCCTGCACGGAGCACCACATTACGCAGGATCAGACAGGTTGGGGCCACACGGTGCGGTTCACCACCTGGCTGCGCCCGGGGCAGGAGGCGGATTTCTCCACCGCCCTCAGGCTGGAACGCCGGGGCCGCTATGTGCTGGAACCGATGCAGGTCATCGGCGGCGATTTTCTGGGTCTTGTGGAACAGTCCCGCACCGAGCGGGGCTTCCACGAGCTCATTGTTCCGCCCAGGGAGTGCGCTCTGCCGGAACTGGAAGAGATGCTGGGCGGTTTTCTGGGTGAGCTTTCGGTGAACCGCTATCTCTACGAGGATCCTATTCTCACGGCGGGTTACCGCCCCTACACCAGCGGTGACCCCATGCGCTCCATCGCCTGGAAGCAGAGCGTCCGGGGGCAGGGACTTATGGTCAAAAAGTGGGATTACACCACTGAGCCCCGGGCGGTGGTGCTAGTCCATGCGGATACCAAGGATTACGACCACCCGGAACCGGCGGAGCTCTGCTACTCCATGGCCCGCACAATCTGCCGGAGGCTGGAAGAAAAGGCGGTGTCCTACCGCTTTGCGGCAAACGCTGCCTTTGACCTGCTGCTCAATGCGGCCCTCTCCGGTGAGGAGTGGAGAAAGCCGCTGGAAACCCCGCAGGGCTACGGCCCCGAACACTACCGCAGGGTGTTGGAAATTCTGGGCCGCGCCACCGGGCAGACCGCCCTTTCCTGCGCGCGGTTCTGCGCCGAATACTACCACCCGCAGGAGCAGGTCGGCTGCATCGTGGTGACAACGGAGCCGGAAGAAGCTGTGCGTGCTGCCGTGCAGCCCCTGCCTGGCATTCCGCTGCTGGTGCTCACTCCGGAAATGGCCATAGAGACGGCCCAGACAGGGGAGGCGGGCGCATGATGTTCTTACATACCCTGCGCCTGGCAGGTGATCTGAGCTTTTACTATGCCTTTGCGGGCTTTTTTGCCGCCAGCTTCGGTGGGACACCCATGCCGCTGGTGCTGGTCTGGCCTGCCCTCTGCTTTGGTCTGGCCTCCTGCTTTGAGGGCAGCCGTCCCCTCCGCACCACTCTTGCGGCCCTGAGCGCGGCGGCGCTGCTCTTCCTGCCTACAGGGGCGGACAAGCTCTGCTACTTCCCGGCGGCAGTCTACCCGGTGCTGCTGGCCTACACCGGCGATTTTGCCCTTTCGCCGGTGCGGCAGGCCGAGCGCCTGCGCTGGCTCTGCCGGGGATGGCCCTTCTTTGCAGTAGCAATGCTGCTGTGGAACGCCAACGCGGTGCTTTCGGCGGCCCTGCCCTTTGCGACGGCGGCAGCGGTGCTTCTGGTGGGGTTCAACCGCACCACCCGGCAGGACCCGGAGATCTCCACCCGGCCGGGCTATCTGCTGCTTTCCGGCGGCGTGCTGGCGGCGGTGTGCGCAGGGCCGTTTCTGCTCAGCCGCAGTGTTGTGGTTGCCGGTGCAAAGGCGGCTGCATCTGCCGTTTACTTTGGCGGGATCGTGCCGGTGCTGCAGCTGTTTTTGAACAACATTGTGGTGCAGGGTGTGACTTGGCTGTTCCACGGCATCCTGCAGTTCATCCACTGGCTCTTCACCCTCTTTCCGCCCAAACCGTTGGAGCGCACCGAGATCGTTTCTACCGATGAGGTCATCGCCAACGCCCAAAAGGCCGCCGAGGACGCAGAACCGCTCATCAACGGGATGTCGATGCTGACTGTGCTCGGTATCCTGCTGGCGGTCCTCTGTGCGGTGCTGGTGGTGCGGCATTTCCTGCGCCAGAAGTTCCGGCACACGGACACTGCCTGCACGGACACCACGGTCCGGCATAGCACCCACAAGCGTGCCCGCCGCTGGCCCGGACTCTTCCTCAGCCCGGTGGATAAAGTGCGGCGGGAGTATGCCATCTATCTGGACCACTGCCAGCGCCACGGTGTGACCATCCTGCGGGGCGATACCAGCCTTGACCTGACCGGCCGCGCTTTCGGTATGGACTTTGCCGCCGAGGCCGAGCTGCGCCAGATCTACCTCAAAGCCCGCTACAACGGCACCGCCACGACCGAGGATGCCGCCCGCGCCGCTGAGCTCGTCCGAAAAATCTGCTCCTGAACGCATCAATGCCCCCTTTCTGCACATCCTAAGCGGGAGAGGGGGCGTTTTCATGTCCGGCAAACGGGTGCTGGTCCTGTATGGAACCCTGCTGTTCTGCTTTGCGGCGGTGGTCTGCCGCCTGTACTGGCTCTGCTCCGACACGGCCTATGGGGCCCGGGCGGCGGCGCAGAGCGTGGTCACCCTCCACCTGCCCGCCCGGCGGGGAAATTTTTATGATCACAGGGGGCAGCTCCTCACGGGGCAGACCACCCGCTGGATGGCCCTCTGCGTGCCCGGGGAGGGCAGCTATGCCCGCCTGTTTGCCTACACCGATGCCGCCGGGCAGGCGGCGCTCTACCAGAAGCGGAACGCCGCGTCCCCGTTCTTGCTGGAGGTGAACCGGGACGTTTCCGCGCTGGGCGTTTCCTGCTGGCCGGCGGCGCGGCGAAGCTCTGCCGCCCCGCTGGCAGTGCAGCTGCTGGGGTATCTCGATGGCGAGGGCCATGGTGCTGCCGGGCTGGAAGCCGCCTTTGATGATCTGCTCACCGGCAGCGGGGCGGGGGATACCCTGCTCTGCACCGTCAACGCCCAGGGAAAGCTGCGGGCCGAGCCCGTCCTCACCCCCGCCGACAGCGGGGCCGTGGGGGTGCAGCTGACCCTTTCCCGGGAGATCCAGCAGACCGCCGAAGCCGTGGCCAACGAGACGATGCAGAGCGGCTGCATCCTGGTGCTGGACACCGCCAACGCCAAGGTGCGGGCCTGCGTCAGCCGCCCCGGCTATGACCCGGAGAATATTTCGGCCAGCCTGAACGCCCCGGACAGCCCCCTGCTGGAGCGGGCGTTTCAGTGCTATGCCGTGGGCTCGGTGTTCAAGCCGGTGGTGGCGGCAGCGGCGCTGGAGGCAGGGGAGAGCGGCTTTGTCTACACCTGCCCCGGCTGGTGCGCGGTGGATGGCCGAATCTTCCGCTGTGCGGGCGGCATTCCCCATGGTGAGGTGGATCTGGCCGGCGCGCTGGAAAAGAGCTGCAACGGCTACTTCATCCGGCTGGGGCAGGCGCTGGGGGCCGATGCTGTCCGCGCCATGGCAGAGCAGCTGGGCTTCGGGCAGGCGATCCCGCTCACCGATGCCCTGCACACGGCGGCTGGGGTCCTGCCGGAGCGGGAGGCTCTTGCGTCCAGCGGGGCCTACGCCAATTTCTGCTTTGGGCAGGGGGAGCTGCTGGCATCCCCCCTCCAGGTCGCCGCCATGATGAACACCATTGCCTGCGGGGGGATCTGCCGCACCCCGCTGCTGCTGGAGACCACTCTGGACGAGACCACCGGCGCGCCCCTCACGGCGCTTTCCCATGTCCGGAGCAGGCGGGTGCTTACAAAGCGCACCGCCGCCGCCCTGCAGGCCCTGCTGGCGGGTGTGGTGGCCGGGGGCACCGGCCATGAGGCTGCCCTGCCCGGCCAGACCGCGGCAGGCAAGACCGGCACGGCCCAGACCGGCCAGTTTTCCGGCGGCACAGAGCTGAAAAATTACTGGTTTGCGGGCTTTGTCCCGGCAGAGCAGCCCCGCTATACCATCGTGGTGCTGCAGGACACGCAGGCTGAGCCTGCCTTTTCCAGCGCGGCCATCTTTGCCCGGGTGGCGGCAGGGCTGGAAATTCTGGCCCCATAGCCCACGGTTTTTCTTGCATTTCCCGGGCTTTTGTGCTATCATACACTTGTATTTGTATGCAGTCTCTATGAAACTAAAGATAAAAGGAGCGTTCCATCCATGTCTGTCATTGAAATCGTCGGCGGTGCCATCCTACTGGTCGTCTCGGCCGTCATCATCCTCCTCACCCTGATGCAGCACACCCACGGTCAGGGTCTGGCCGGTGCCATCAACGGTGGTGTGGGCGGTGCCAACAATGCACGCCTGACCCCTGCGGATCAGATGCTGGCCAAGGTGACCCGCATTGCAGGCATCGTGTTCTTTGTGGTGGCTATCCTGGCCTGTGTGTTCGCCAGCCGTCTGGCCTGAGCACCCGTGTACAGCCCCGTGTAAGGCGGGGCTGTTTTTCTGTCTGCAACCTTTAGTGGGAAAGATGTCGTCCGGGTTCCGTTGGAGAATGCCGGAAAAGTGTTAAGGAGAAAAATATGTCATTACGCGATAAAATTGAACATGCCATCCAGAACCAGCCCTGCATGGTCAAGGACCTCAAGGCAAAGTTCGGCGGCGACCGTTCCGCTGACCGCAAGGTGATGGAGGCTCTGGACGAGCTGGTGCACGACGCTGTGGTCTGCCAGAAGTCCGGCGTGTTCTTCACTGCCCGCTCCGGCCGTGCCGAAAAGGCCCTGCTCTGCAAGGTGGTCAAGTTGGGCAAGAACTTTGCCTTTGTGATGCTGGAGGATGAATCCGGCGATATCTTCATCCCGGGCCGCTTCACCCGCGGTGCCATGCCCGGCGACTCCGTTCTGGTGGAAAAGTTTGCCCACCCCCGGGTGGAGGGCAGCGATGAGGGCGAGATCCTTGCCGTGCTCGAGCAGAAGAACGACATGGTGGGCACTGTCCGCCGCATCGAGGGCCGCCTGAAGTTCGTGCCCGATGACTGCCCGGCCATCTCCATGACCATCCAGCGCGACTGCGAGGGCGGCGCGAAGGACGGCGACAAGGTGGCTGTGGAGATCCTGCAGCGCGGGACCCGGCAGGAGGATCACCGCGTGGGCGTTTCCATGCGCTTTGGCAGCTGCGAGGAGGCCAAGCGCTGCGCCAAGGCCCTGCTCTATGCCAAGGACATCCACACCCGTTTCCCCGAGAAGGTGCGGGACGAGGCCAAGAAGTTCGAGGACATGACCGTGTCTGAGGAGGACTGCAAGGGCCGCATGGATCTGCGCGCTCTGCCCATCTTCACCATCGACAGCGCCGAGACCAAGGATATCGACGATGCCGTCAGCCTGACCCGGCTCCCCGGTGGCGGCTATGAGCTGGGCGTTCACATCGCCGATGTCTCCCACTACGTCAAGCCCGGCAGTGAGCTGAACGAGGAAGCCTTCAACCGCGCCACTTCGGTCTACTATGCGGATCAGGTCGTGCCCATGCTGCCCAAGAGCCTTTCCAACGGCATCTGCTCCCTGAACGAGAAGGAGCTGCGCCTGGCGTTCTCCTGCCTGATGCGTCTGGATCAGGACGGCAACCTGACCGACTACAAGTTCGTCAAGTCCATCATCTGCAGCCGGGTCAAGGGCGTGTATTCTGAGATCAACGCCCTGCTGGCCGGCACTGCCGATGCCGAGACGCAGGCCAAGTACGCCGAGGTGCTGGATCAGCTGCCCGCCATGAAGGAGCTGTACGCCCACCGCGCCCGCCTGCGCAAGGAGCGCGGCTGCATCGATTTCGAGAGCGGGGAAGTCAAGCTCATTCTGGATGAGAACGGCCACTGCATCGATGTGAAAAAGCGCACCTCCGGCGAGAGCGAGGCCATGATCGAGGAGTTCATGCTGCTGGCCAACCAGTGCGCCGCCCACTTTGCCCGGGTCAAGCAGATCCCCTTTGTCTACCGTGTCCACGAGGAGCCCAACGGCGAGAAGCTGGAGCGCCTGCACAGCCTGCTGCAGGCCTGCGGCATCAACGACCACTTTGCCAAGGAAGTGCCCACCCCCAAGGAGCTGAGCGCCATTCTGGAAGGTGTGCGCGGCACCCCGTTTGAGCAGATCGTCAACACCGGAATGCTCCGCTGCATGTCCAAGGCCTGCTATGAGGAAAAGCCCAAGGGCCACTATGGTCTGGTGCTCAAGGATTACGCCCACTTCACCAGCCCCATCCGCCGCTACCCGGATCTGGCCATCCACCGCATGATGACCGACCTGCTCAGCGGCACCGACAAGGAGACCATGATCGTCCGCTACACCGATTTCGCGGAGAAGGCCTCCAAGCAGTCCAGCGAGCGGGAAGTGCTGGCCGTTCAGATCGAGCGCAAGGCCGAGGATTACTACAAGGCCGAGTACGCCCGCCGCCATCTGGGTGAGTGCTACGAGGGCATCATCTCCGGCGTGACCCAGCGCGGCATCTTCGTGGAGCTGGAGAACGGCGTGGAGGGCTTTGTGCCTGCTTCCAGCCTGACCGCCACCGGCACCACCCTCACCGAGGGCATCCGCCTTTCTGACCCCGCCTCCGGCAAGACCTGGAGCCTGGGCGACAGCATGATGATCACCATCGTCCGCGCCGATATCAACCTTGGCAAGGTCGATTTTGAGGTGGCACCCGAAACAAAATAACTGATAAAGAAACGCAAGCGTTCACCTTCCCTGGAGGGTGAGCGCTTTTTTTGTTGGACTAAACCCCTCAGGCGCTTTGCGCCAGCTCCCCTAGTAGGGGAGCCCTTGGCATAATGGTGCAGTCTGTGCGGAAAGGGGGACTTGCAAAGCTTTATGCAATGCCAAAGGCCCCCCTATTAGCGGGGGCTGTCACCGCAGGTGACTGGGGGGTTATACACAGTTTCGCCATATTTCCGACAATGGTTGTGTTTTGTATAAATTTTATACACTGTTCAGGATTTGTTTGTTGTTCTGAAAAAACCACTGGGGTATACTAGGCACAACGAAAGGGAAGACGACACAGAACCATGAACGCGGTCTTCCCAATACGATTTACAGGAGGTTCCCAGTATGTATTATTCCAGTGGCAACTACGAAGCATTTGCACACCCCAAAAAGCCTGAGGGCGTTGACAATAAATCTGCTTACCTCATCGGCTCCGGTCTGGCGGCCCTGACTGCCGCCTGCTACCTGGTCCGTGACGGCCAGATGCAGGGCGACCACATCCATGTGTTTGAGAAGGACCCGCTGCCCGGCGGTGCCTGCGACGGCTACAAGTACGATATCGGCTATGTCATGCGCGGCGGCCGTGAGATGGACAACCATTTCGAAGTCATGTGGGATCTGCTCCGCTCCATCCCCTCGCTGGAGACCGAGGGAGCCAGCGTGCTGGACGAGTATTACTGGCTGAACAAGGAGGACCCCAACAAGTCCCTCTGCCGTGCCACCGTCAACCGCGGCCAGGATGCCCACACCGACGGCAAGTTCGCCATCTCCGATCAGGGTGCCATGGAGATCATGAAGCTCTTCTTCACCCCGGATGAGCAGCTGCAGGACAAAAAGATCACCGATATCTTCGACGATGAGGTGTTCTCCTCCAACTTCTGGATGTACTGGCGCACCATGTTCGCCTTTGAGAACTGGCACAGCGCGCTGGAGATGAAGCTTTACCTCAAGCGCTATATCCACCACATCGGCGGTCTGCCCGATTTCACCGCCCTGCGCTTTACCCGCTACAACCAGTACGAGTCCATCATCCTGCCCATGGTCACCTACCTGAAGGATCACGGCGTGGACTTCCAGTACGAGACCAAGGTCACCGATGTCCAGTTCCGGATCGAGGGCGGCAAAAAGCAGGCCAGCAGCGTGACCGTGGATCACAAGGGTGAGAGCAGGACCATCGACCTCACCGAGAACGACCTGCTCTTCATCACCAACGGCGGCTGCGTGGAGAGCTGCACCATCGGCTCTCAGGACAAGGCCGCAGGCTTTGATCCCACCATCAGGCCGGGCAACGGCTGGGATCTGTGGAAGAAGATCGCTGCACAGGATCCCTCCTTCGGCCATCCCGAAAAGTTCTGCTCTCAGCCGGAGCTGTCCAACTGGGAAAGCGCCACCATCACCACCCTGGACGACAAGATCCCCCAGTATATCAAGAAGATCTGCAAGCGTGACCCCTTCAGCGGCCACACCGTCACCGGCGGCATCGTCACGGTCAAGGATTCCAGCTGGCTGCTCAGCTGGACCCTGAACCGCCAGCAGCAGTTCCGTGACCAGCCCAAGAACCAGCTCTGCGTCTGGGTCTACGGCCTGTTCAGCGACAAGCCCGGCGATTACGTCAAGAAGCCCATGCGCGACTGCACCGGCCGCGAGATCTGCATGGAGTGGCTGTACCACATCGGCGTGCCCGAGGAGGACATTGCCGAGCTGGCTGAGCACAGCGCCAACACCGTGCCTGTGATGATGCCCTATATCGATGCCTTCTTCATGCCCCGTGCCTTCGGCGACCGCCCCGACATCGTGCCCCAGGGCGCTGTCAACTTCGCCTTCCTGGGCCAGTTTGCCGAGACCGGCCGTGACACCATTTTCACCACCGAGTACTCCATGCGCACCGGCATGGAAGCGGTTTACACCCTGCTCAACATCGACCGCGGCGTGCCCGAGGTCTGGGGCAGCACCTATGATGTCCGCAGCCTGATCGATGCAACGGTCAAACTGCGTGACGGCAAGAAGATCACTGATATGGATCTGCCCTTCATCCAGCGGGTGGCCCTCAAGGAAGTGCTCAAGAAAATCGAGGGCACCGACCTTGAGAAGTTCCTCAAGGAATACCATGCCATCTGATGCTGTCTGAGAATCGTCCCCCGATCCTCTGACCCTCTTTTCTGAATGCGGCAAAGCCCTGCACCCTTTCCATGGGATGCGGGGCTTTGCCCTTTTTCTCGGAATTTTCAAATGTTTTACCAAAACAGTATGACTGTTGTGGGATTTCTTGACACGAATTTTACAAAAATCCCTTGCGGAAACTGGGGTTCTATGTTAAGATTTAGGTAACAAACAGCCTTCTCGGTCTTGCTGAAGCCCGCCAGTTCCCCAAAAGGGAAAACAACGCTGCACGGCATTGACGGAGAGGGCTGAAAGAGCGTATTGAATCAAAGGAGGTCTTTCCCTGTGAAACAGTTCATTACCCGCCGCAGCTTTATCAAGGCTGCCGGTGCTGCCACGGCACTGACCGCAGTTTCTGTCGGTGCACCCGCCGCCTTTGCGGAGGAGACCAATTGCTTCTTTGGTGACAAAGCGGATGTGACCATCCTCTACACCAACGATGTCCACACCTATATCGACAACAAGTCCCCCAAGCCCACCTATGCTGCCATTGCTGCCCTGAAAAAGAGCATCGAGGACACCGGCCGGGATGTGCTGCTGGTGGATGCAGGCGACCATATCCAGGGCACCGCTTACGGCTCCATGGATGACGGCGCTACCATCATCGAGCTGATGAACGAGGCCGGTTACGATCTGGCCACCCCCGGCAACCATGAGTTCGACTACGGCATGGACCGTGCCAAGGCTGTGATCCAGGAAGCCGACTTCCCCTATGTCTCCTGCAACTGGGTCGATCTGCGCACCGGCTTCAACGTTCTGCCCAGCGTCAAGTTCTTCTTTGTGGGCGGCCGCAAGATCGCCTTTGTGGGCGTGACCACCCCCGAGACCTTCACCAAGTCCACCCCGGCCTACTTTATGAACGATGCCCAGACCAGGTACATCTATGACATTCTGGGCGGCGAGGATGGCCAGAAGCTCTACGATGCCGTTCAGAAGGCCATCGACAAGGCTGAGTTCTGGGGCGCTGACACCATCATCGGTCTGGGCCATCTGGGCGTTGACCCCTCCTCCTCTCCCTGGACCAGTGAGGAAGTCATTGCACACACCCACGGCTTTACCGCTTTCATCGACGGCCACTCCCACACCGTGATGGCCAACAAGCAGGTCACCGATGCTTCCGGCAAGGCAGTCACCCTGACCCAGACCGGTTCTTACTTCAAGAACATCGGCAAGATGACCGTGGGCGCGGACGGCACCATCACCACTGAGCTCATCGACACCTACGAGGGTCTGGATGCTGCCGTGGCCGCCACCGCCTCCAACTGGATCAGCGCAGTGGACGATATGCTGGGCGAGGAGATCGCAGTGGGCGATACCAAATTCTACATCAACGATCCCGCCACCGGCAAGCGCCGCATCCGCTCCGGCGAGACCAACCTCGGCGACTTCGTGGCCGACGGCATCTACACCTACTTCAACGAGATCGAGGAGCTCCACTGTGATATCGCCATTATGAACGGCGGCGGCATCCGCACCGATGTGGAGGCTGGCCCCTGGAGCTTCAAGACCTGCAAGACCGTCAGCCCCTTTGGCAACGTGGCCTGCCTGATGTCCGTGACCGGCCAGCAGATCCAGGACGCTCTGGAGTTTGGTGCCCGCTTTGCCGGTGCTGAGGGCAAGGAGAACGGCGGCTTCCTGCAGGTGGCAGGTGCCAGGTACACGATCCACCCCATGATCCCCAACACCGTTCAGACCAACGACAAGAATGTCTGGACCGGCAGCGCCGCCACCCCGCGTGTCAGCAATGTGGAGATCTACGACAAGACCACCGGTACTTATCAGCCCCTTGACCCGAACGCCACCTACGCTCTGGCCGGCATGAACTACACCCTGCGCAATCTGGGCGATGGCTTTGCCATGTTCGATGGCGCGACCCTCATCAAGGACTATGTCTCTGAGGACTACCTTGTCATGTCCAGCTACGCAGCCATGTTCGGCGGCGTGGATGCCAACGGTCTGCCGCATCTGGCAAGCGCCAACAGCCCGCTGGCCGATTACCCCGGCTACCTGCTCAACTACGAGGACCCGTACGGCGCAGGCCGCATCCAGATGATCTGGTAAATTAAGGATACGACCCTCTCTGTCAAAGCCTGCGGCGTTGACGGAGAGGGTTATTTTTATGCAGCATTGTCAGCAGGAAGCGAACCCGGCTTGTGGATCAGGATAGGGGAAAGTTGCACAAATCCGGCAGAACATCCTTGTATACTACGCCAAAGTTTGTAACTTTTTTTATTTGTTTGCTTGCGAACGATCTGCGCTGGAAGTATAATAAACAGGCAAGTAATATATCAGCTGTGCTGTGGCAGGCACAGAGACAAAGGAGAAACATTATGCAGACACGGTATACCAGCGCCGACCAGTGGGCAGAGGCCAAGGACGGCGTGATCCCTGCACCCTACGCTCTGGAAGAGGGCGAGCAGATCATTGACCAGTATCTTGAGCCGGTCATCTTCCACAACGTCAACGGCCCCGACATCGGTGTGACCACCTGCGGCGTGATCGTCAAGGACGGCCTGTACTTTAAGGATCTGGACAACAGCGGCGAGCTGGCCCCCTACAAGGATTGGCGGCTGAGCCCTGAGCAGCGCGCTGAGGATATGGTCAAGCATCTGCGGCTGGATCAGCAGGCAGGCCTTGTGCTGAACACCCTGTTCAACACCCCTGTGGTGCCCACCCGTGCCGAGGCCACCAACGCCGAAGGCAAGCTGGAGCTGGGCAAGATCTACAAGCACCACAACCCCGGTGAAAAGCCCATGCCCGGCCCTCTGCCCGGCATGACCGTCAGCATTGATGACAGCCATGTTCTGGAAAAGCACATCGCCGCCGGTGTTTACCGCGGTGACATGCGCTGCGAGGCCGGCATGGTGGCCCTGTACCACAACGCCGGCACCCAGATGCTGGAATACGAGGCCTGCAAGGGCGGCGTGGCCATTCCGTACTCTCTCCACACCAACCCCATCAACATTGGTTACCCGGACTCTCTGGGCATCGGCGCGGCTGTCATTGGCGACGGCAACACCGACATGGTCTATGAGATGGCCCAGACCGACCGCAAGATGATGAAGGCCGAGGGCCTGAACATCATGTACGGCCCTCAGGTCGATGTGACCTCTGACCCCCGCTGGCCCCGTACCTCCGGTACTTACGGCGAGCGTCCCGATGTCACCAGCGATATTGCCGAGGCTCTGGTCAAGGGCTATCAGGATGGCGACAACGGCCTGAACGAAGGCTCTGTTGTTCTGACCATCAAGCACTTCCCCGGCGATGCTCCCTCTGAGAATGGCTTTGAGCCTCATGTGCCCATCGGCCAGTGGCGCATCTACCGCACCCCCGGCTCGATGGAAAAGTATCATCTGCCCCCGTTCCAGCGCGCCTTTGACCACAAGGTCTCTTCCATCATGCCGGACTACTCCCGTATTGCCACCGATGGCCGTGCTGTGCCCCAGACCTATCGGGGCGAGATCACCAGCACCGAGGAAGTGCCCAGCGCTTACAGCAAGGAGCTGATCACCGATCTGGCCCGGAACAAGATGGGCTTTGACGGCTATGTCAACTCCGACTCCGGCATCACCACCGTTCAGATCTATGGCGTGGAGAACCTCACCGAGCCTGAGCGCTACGCCAAGGCCATCTCTGCCGGTACCGATGTCATCGGCGGCAACACCGACCCCGAGAACATCGTCAAGGCTGTGGAGGATGGTCTGCTGCCCAAGGCAGATCTGGACCGCGCCAGCTACAACCGTCTGCTGAGCCTGTTCCGCACCAAGCGGGTGGATAACCCCTACCTTGACCCCGACAAGGCCGATCAGGCCCGCGTGGATAACTTCGATGGTGCCAAGAAGAAGGCTTACGAGGCCAACCAGAAGGCTGTTGTTCTGGTCAAGAACCACGAGAAGCTCCTGCCTCTGGCCAAGAGCCAGAAGGTCTGCATCGTCACCTTCAAGGGTGTGGACTCCGGCTTTGCACAGATGGCACAGGCCATGGGTGCCGGTCTGGGCAACACGGACGAGGATGCCGCTCTGCGCAAGACCCTGACGGAAGCCTTTGAGAAGAAGGGCTACACCGTGGTGGCCACCCCGGAGGAAGCCGATGTGCTCTACCTGCACGTCTGGCCCATCAGCAACGGTCTGGTGTTCAACCAGTATGCAATGCCCGTCATCGAGATGGGCGAGATCGTCACCGACGAGCGCGAGCGCAACAAGAGCCAGAAAAAGACCGGCAGCAAGGTCACCATTGTCACCCTGAAGGACGTGGAGAAGATCAAGGAACTGGCCGATGCCATCCATGCCCGCGGCGGCAAGGTGGTTGGCACCTGCGTGGTCTGCAACCCCTGGCTGCTGGACAAGCTGGAGCCCTACTGCGATGCACTGACCATCCAGTACACCGTCAGCACCGTTGCCCTGAACAACGCCCTGAACGCTCAGGTCGATGTCATCAGCGGCGACTTTGCCCCCACCGGCAAGCTGAGCCTGACCATGGTCTCTGACCCCGCCGTCATTGCCATCACCGAGCAGGAGATCGACGGTGTGGTGCGTGAGATCTGCGCCTCTCCCAACGACGTTCCCGGCTACGATAAGGATCAGTACATCGATCCCGCTATCCTCGCCAACGTCAAGGGCGGCAGCTACGCCTACTGCGATGCCGACGGCAATTACTACCGCAGCGGCTTCGGTCTGAATTACTGATTACCGTTAACGAAAAAAGAGCGATACAGCGTTTGCTGTATCGCTCTTTTGCTTTCTCTATGAACAAAGAACAAAAAAGACATCCGAACAGTTCGGATGTCTTTTGGTTGGGGATGAGAGAATCGAACTCCCACAAGTAGAGTCAGAGTCTACCGCACTACCACTATGCAAATCCCCATCAGCTTGGGTCTGTCTTGCGGGGTGAACCGCTCAACGTGTGCTATTATACGGAAAAAGCGCCGCTTTGTCAAGCGCTTTTTTGAAATTTTTTGCAGAAATCGAAAAAAAGACGCACTTTCGCAGGAGTTCTTGCGGGCTGCTTGATTCCGTCATCCTTCTCATGCTCTTTGCATATACTGGAAATCAGAAGAAGCAAAGACGCACAAAGAGGAGGAACTGCTATGACCCAGACCACGCAAAAGGAAAAGACCCTGCTTTCGCCCCGCATCCCGCGGGACACCGAACACGAGCGCTACCACCCGGAGCTGGAGGAGGAACTGAAAGAGTGCCTGTTCTGCCTGCACCGGAACGAGATGATGTTCGACCTTGAGGTGGACACCGACCTCATCGAACAGCACATCTATGAGCGGCAGGCCCTTCTGGCCCGCTACCGGTACTTATTGGGAAAAGCCCGGGAGCTGGGGTTGCATACAATATTGGAAAAGTATCAGCCGGTGGGGTAAGGCTTCGTCTTTGTACAGCTTACAAAATACTGCCCACAGAAGATGCGACAAAAATCTTGACAGAATCCCTGAACCGTGCTATCCTATATCAAGATAACAATGCGCAGGTGGTTCTGCGTATCAACTATTTGGAGCTAGAGAGGTTTTTCATTATGGAACGTATTAAGACGATCGCTACTCGTGACCTGACCAAGAGCGTTGTGACCGGTGGCTGCGGCGAGTGCCAGACTTCCTGCCAGTCTGCCTGCAAGACTTCCTGCGGCGTGGCTAACCAGAAGTGCGAGAACAGCAACAAGTAATTTCTGCAAATCGGATGCCGCCTTTGCCGGGCGGCATTTTTTTATGTAACAATGGAATGGAGAATAAAATGGTACATCAGTATCAATTGAACGGCTATAACATCGTGCTGGATACCTGCAGCGGCTCGGTGCATGTGGTGGATGAGGTGGCGTATGATGTCATTGCCATGTACCCCGACCACACCGCCGACGAGATCGTTGCCGCCATGATGGCAAAGTACGGCGACCGTGAGGACGTGACCGAGGCCGACCTGCGCCAGTGCATCGATGATGTGGCAAGCCTGAAGGAATCCGGCAAGCTGTGGAGCCCCGATACCTATGAGAACCTCGCGTTCGATTTCAAGAACCGCAACACCGTGGTCAAGGCCCTCTGCCTGCATGTGGCCCACACCTGCAACCTGAACTGCTCCTACTGCTTTGCCTCGCAGGGCCGCTATCAGGGCGAGCGTGCCCTGATGAGCTTTGAGGTGGGCAAGCGTGCAATGGATTTCCTCATTGAGAATTCCGGCAGCCGCCGCAACCTCGAGGTGGACTTCTTCGGCGGCGAGCCTCTGATGAACTTTGATATGGTCAAGAAGCTGGTGGCCTACTGCCGTGAGCAGGAGAAGATCCACAATAAGAACTTCCGCTTCACCATGACCACCAACGGCATGCTCATTGACGATGATGTCATCGACTTCTGCAACAAGGAATGCCACAACGTGGTCCTGAGCCTGGACGGCCGCAAGGAAGTCCACGACCGCTTCCGCAAGGACTACGCCGGCCATGGCAGCTACGATGCCATTGTGCCCAAGTTCCAGGAGTTTGTAAAGAAGCGCGGCGATAAGGGCTATTACATGCGCGGCACCTTTACCCACTACAACACCGACTTCACCAACGATATCTTCCACATGGCAGATCTGGGCTTTACCGAGCTGAGCATGGAGCCCGTGGTCTGCGACCCCAGTGACCCCAGCGCTCTGACCGAGGCAGATCTGCCCATCCTGAAGGAGCAGTATGAGATCCTGGCCAAGGAGATGATCAAGCGGAACCGTGAGGGCCGCGGCTTCACCTTCTACCACTACATGATCGACCTGACCGGCGGCCCCTGCATCTACAAGCGCATTTCGGGCTGCGGCTCCGGCACCGAGTACATGGCTGTGACCCCCTGGGGCGATCTGTACCCCTGCCACCAGTTCGTGGGCGATCCCAAGTACCTGATGGGCGATATCTGGAAGGGTGTCACCAACACGGCAGTCCGGGACGAGTTCAAGCACTGCAACGCCTACGCCCGCAAGGAGTGCCAGGACTGCTGGGCAAAGCTCTACTGCTCCGGCGGCTGTGCAGCCAACTCCTATCACGCAACCGGCAGCATCACCGGCGTGTACGAGTACGGCTGTGAGCTGTTCCGCAAGCGGATGGAGTGCGCCATTATGATCCAGGTGGCACAGAATCAGGAGCTGGCCGCGCAGGGCATCGAAGTGCCCATCCAGCTGGGCTCCACCTGCAATGCCTGCGCCGACGGCGAGGCCTGCGAATAAATGACCACCCCCATCGTCGATTTTGTGCGGCAGTACGCCCAGTCCGGCACTGCCCGGCTCCACATGCCGGGGCATAAGGGGCAAAGCCTGCTGGGCTGTGAGCCGTGGGATATCACCGAGATCCGGGGGGCCGATGAGCTCTACGAGGCCGAGGGCATTATCGCGCAGAGCGAGGCCAACGCCACCCGGCTGTTCGGCACGGCCCACACCTATTACAGCACCGAGGGTTCTTCCCAGTGCATTCGGGCCATGCTCTGCCTTGCTATGCAGGGTGCGCCCTGCACCGGCAAGCGCCCGGTGCTGCTGGCGGCCCGCAATGCCCACAAAGCCCTGCTCTATGCAGCGGCTCTGCTGGACTTCGACATCCGGTGGCTCTGGCCCGCGCCGGAGGATACCGGCGCGCTGTGCAGCTGCCCGGTAACGGTGCAGGCCCTTTCCGCCGCCCTTGAGGAGCTGGCCGGGCAGGGGAGGACACCCTTTGGCGTTTACCTGACCAGCCCGGATTATCTGGGCGGGATGCAGGACATCGCGGCCCTCTCTGCCGTCTGCGATGCCCAGGGCGTGCCCCTGCTGGTGGATAACGCCCACGGGGCCTACCTGCGCTTTTTGCCCGGCGGGAGCCGCCACCCCATCGACCTGGGCGCGGCGGCCTGCTGTGACTCCGGCCACAAGACCCTGCCGGTGCTCACCGGGGGAGCCTACCTGCATCTGGGCCCCAAGGCCCCCGTGCAGGAGGAAAGTACCGTGCGCAGCGCGCTGGCGCTGTTCGGCTCCACCAGCCCGTCTTATCTGATCCTGCAGTCTCTCGATGCCTGCAACCGGCTGCTTTCCACCGATTACCCGGCACGCCTGCAGGAGTGCTGTGACCGGCTGGCCGCTCTGCGTGCCCGCCTGAATGCGCTGGCTGCCGCACAGGGCACGGCCCTGCCGCTGGCACTGGACGGTCCCGCCCGGGAACCCATGAAGCTGACGCTGGACGCAGCGGCGCTGGGCCTGACCGGGCAGGCACTGGCCGACCATCTGCGGCAAAACGGAATGGAGTGCGAATATGCCGACCCCCGTTACCTTGTGCTGATGTTCACCCCAGAGAACCCGGCGGAGGACATGGCCCGGCTGGAGGCGGCTCTGGCAGAACTCTGTGCGCGGGGCATCCCCCCGGCAGAACCCCCTGCCGAGCACCGGGAGGCGTTTTGTGCGCTGGCCCGGCAGGCGGAGCCCCGCCTGACCGTGCGGCAGGCTGTGTTTGCCCCGCAGGAGACCATCCCGGCAGGGTCTGCGCTGGGCAGGGTCTGCGCTCTGCCCACTGTGTCCTGCCCGCCCGCCATTCCCATCGTGGTCAGCGGCGAGGTGATCGGCCCGGCGGCGCTGGAGCTTTTCGCAGCCTACGGCGTGGAGACGGTCTCGGTGGTGAAACCGGAAAAATTTTGAAAAATCAGGGCGGATTTGCAAGATTCTGCGGCTCTGAAACGTATTAAGGATAGAACAGAGAACATAACCCCTATTCTATGCGGTAATCTGAGGTGTTCCAATGAAAAATCTTCTTGCATCAGATACATGGTCCCCAATGGTCAACGGTGTGGTGCGCTCGGTGGAGCTGCTGTACCACCAGCTGCTGGCGCTGGGCCACGACGTGCGGGTGGTGACCCTTGCCCAGAATGGCCATTCCCATGAGGAAAACGGCATCCTGTATGTGGGCAGCATCAGCGCGGAGCGGGTCTACCCGGGCGTGCGGATCAGTGCGGCGGGCGCTCTGCCCATCTCCCACTGGCTGGACGAGCTGGAAGCCTGGGGCCCGGAGGTCATCCATACGCAAAGCGAGTTTTCTACCTTTATGCTGGCACAGCGGGTGGCCCGCCGGTGCCACTGCCCGGTGGTACATACCTACCATACTGTCTACGAGGATTATACCCAGTACCTTTTCTTCAGTGAGCGTCTGGGCCGGATGACCGCCGAAAAGGCCACCCGCATCCTCTCGGGCTATTGCTCCCTCATGCTGGCCCCCACCGAAAAGGTGCGCGCCATGCTCAACCGCTACGGGGTCAGCTGCCCGGTGGTCACAGTGCCCACCGGCATCGACCTGACCGCCTTTGGCCCGGCGCAGGACAACGGCAAGGAAAAGGCCCGGATGCGGGCAGAGCTGGGCATCCCGGAAGGGGATACCGTCCTGCTCTCGCTGGGCCGTCTGGCTGCCGAGAAGAACCACGCCCAGCTGGTGCGTCTGCTGGCCGCGCAGCCGGAGCAGAGCCGCCCGTGGCTGGTGTTTGTGGGCGACGGCCCCGCCCGGCCTGACCTGGAAGCACTGACAAAGGAGCTGAAGCTGACCGACCGTGTCCGCTTTGTGGGCATGGTCAAGCCCGATGAGGTACCCCGGTGGTACCGCGTGGGCGATATCTTCGTCAGCGCCTCCCAGAGCGAGACCCAGGGCCTGACCTACTTCGAGGGCATGGCCTGTGGTCTGCCTGTGCTCTGCCGTGCGGACCCCTGCCTGGATGGCGTGGTGGAAAACGGCTTCAACGGCTGGCAGTGGAAGGACGAAGCCGAGTTTGCATCGGCACTGAACACCATCATCTCGGACCCCGCCCTGCGCGGGCAGCTGCACCAGAACGCTCTGGCCACCGCGGCCCGCTACTCGGCAGAGCATTTCGCTCAGCAGGTGCTGGATGCTTACCAGCAGGCCATTGCGCTGAAGCGGTACGAGTCTGAACACAAAAGCATCCTCAGCTGGGTGTGATCCCAATCCCCAAAGAATCCAGAAAAAGCAGCAGCGCCCTGTCTCCCGCAATGGGAAACAGGGCGCTGCTTTTTGCGCATCCGTTATTCGATGCCGGTTACCTTGTAGTCCTGATCCTCAACAGCCTTCTTCAGGTCTGCGTCGGAAACTTCGGCGTTCAGGGTGACGATGGCGGTACCGGTCTCGTGGCTGACCACGGCCTCGTCCACAGCGGGCAGGGCTTCCAGCGCCTTTTTCACGCGGGCTTCGCAGTGGCAGCACATCATACCTTCAACATGCAGGGTCTTTTTCATGGCATTGTCCTCCTTGACAACGGGAGCCGAAACGGGTTCGGCAGTATTTTCAGCCGCTGCAGGCTGCACGGGGGCAGCGGGCAGGGCGGCGGACTTGGGTTTGCGGTCGTGTTTGGTGCTGTGCAGGTCGAACAGGTTCAGCCGCAGGGCATTGCTCACGACACAGAAGCTGGAAAGGCTCATGGCTGCAGCCCCGAACATGGGGTTCAGGGTCAGGCCGAAGGGGATGAACACACCGGCGGCCAGCGGGATGCCGATGATGTTGTAGATGAACGCCCAGAACAGATTTTCGTGGATGTTGCGCAGGGTGGCGCGGCTCAGCCGGATGGCGGCGGGCACATCGGAGAGCCGGGAGTTCATCAGAACCACATCGGCCGCGTCAATGGCAACATCGGTACCGGCACCGATGGCGATGCCGGTGTCCGCGCGGGTCAGGGCGGGGGCATCGTTGATGCCGTCGCCCACCATGGCCACCTTGCCGCTCTCCTGCAGCCTGCGGATCACGGCCTCCTTGCCGTCGGGCAGAACGCCTGCAATGACCTCGTCCACGCCCGCCTGTCGGCCAATGGCATCGGCGGTGCGCTGGTTGTCGCCGGTGAGCATGACCACCTCCAGCCCAAGCTGGCGGAAGGCGTCCACGGCGGCGGCGCTGGTGGGCTTGGGCGTGTCGGCCACGGCGATGAGACCCAGCACCCGGCTCTCGTCGGCGAAGTACAGGGGCGTTTTGCCCTGCCCGGCCAGCTCCTCCGCCTGGGCAGGAAAGCCGCCAAGCTCCACCCCGGCCTCCTCCATCATCGCCCGGTTCCCGCCCAGGAAGGTCCGGCCGCTCAGCACGGCCCGGACGCCCCGGCCGTGGACGGCGGTGAACCCGCCCACTGAGGTGATGGGGAGGTCCCGCTTTTGACTCTCTTCCACGATGGCCGCGGCCAGGGGGTGCTCTGAGGGGCCTTCCAGGCAGGCGGCTAGGATGAGCAGGCCATCCTCGTCCATATCTTCGCCGGGAAGGAGGTCAGTGACCATCGGCTTGCCCTGGGTGAGGGTCCCGGTTTTGTCCAGCACCACCGTGTTGACGGTGTGCAGGGTCTCCAGAGCCTCGGCGGATTTGATCAGGATGCCGTTCTCCGCCCCCTTGCCTGTGCCCACCATAATGGCCACGGGGGTGGCCAGGCCCAGGGCGCAGGGACAGGAGATGACCAGGACCGCCACCCCGGCGGTGAGGGCACGGGTGACGTCATAGCCGCTGGCCACGAACCAGACCAGGGCGGTCACGGCGGCGATGGCCATGACCACCGGGACGAAGACCCCGGCCACCTTGTCGGCCAGCTTGGAGATGGGGGCCTTGGAGGAGGAGGCCTCCTCCACCAGGCGGATCATCTGGGCCAGGGTGGTGTCCTCGCCCACCCGGCTGGCCTCGAAGGTGAAGGAGCCGGAGCGGTTGATGGCGGCGGCGGCCACCTTGTCCCCGGGGCCCTTGTCCACGGGAAGGGACTCGCCGGTGAGGGCGGACTCATCCACGGCGGAGCTGCCCTCCACGATCACCCCGTCCACCGGGATGGACTGGCCGGGGCGGACCACGATGCGGTCTCCCACCCGGACCTCCTCCACGGGGATCTCAACCTCCTGCCCGTTCCGCAGGACGGCGGCGGTCTTGGGGGCCAGATCCATCAGACGGGTGATGGCCTGGCTGGTCTTGCCCTTGGAGCGGGTCTCCAGGAACTTGCCCAGGGTGATGAGGGTGAGGATCATGCCGGCGGACTCAAAATACAGGTCCATGTGGTACCGGGCGGTCAACTCCAGATCTCCGTGCCCCAGCCCGTAGCCCATCTGATAGATGGCGAACACGCCGTATACAACGGCGGCGGCGGAGCCCACAGCGATGAGGGAGTCCATGTTGGGCGCCCGGTGGAGCAGGGTTTTAAAGCCGACTTTATAGTATTTGTCGTTGAGATACATAATTGGCAGGGTGAGCAGCAGCTGGGTCAGGCCAAAGGCCACCGCGTTTTCCATGCCCAGGAGGAACTCAGGCAGGGGGGCGCCCATCATGTGGCCCATGGAGATGTAGAACAGGGGGATCAGAAAGACGAAGGACCAGACCAGCCGGTGCTTCATGGCGGAGAGCTCCTCCTCCATCCGGGCCTCGGGCCGGGCAGCGGCGGTCTTGACGGCGGCTGCCTCGGGCAGGGAGGCTCCATAGCCCGCGTGGACAACGGCGTCGATGATGCCGCCGGGGGAGAGGACGTCCTCGTCGTACTGGACGGTCATGGAATTGGTCATCAGGCTGACCTCGGCTTTCTGGACACCATCCAGCCTGCTGACTGCCTTCTCCACATGAGCGGAGCAGGCGGAGCAGGTCATGCCTGTGACATTGAACTTTTGCTTCATTATATCACCTCGTGATTTTTGTCTGCTCCGCTCATGTGGGGCGCTGTACGCCCCCGCCGCAGGTGCGGCGCAAATTCGAAGCAAGGCGGAGAATTTCCGGAGGCGGAATTTACTTCCGCCGGAGGAAATGAAAATCAGTGCGAGGGCCCCCGCAA
>OLGL01001365.1_pt1 | contig 24490 bp, 37 predicted proteins | sample 1605041 | NCBI WGS metagenome assembly OLGL01 (sample SAMEA3888905, study PRJEB22519) | human gut metagenome | biome: human gut; feature: human-associated habitat; material: faeces | place: Denmark | collected 2010 | reverse complement strand
TGAGCCCATACAAGACAAACGTGGAACTGTTTAAAGAGAAAGCATACGGCATAGAGCCGGAGGACATATCAGATAAGCCTTATGTCAAGTATGGAACAGAGGCAGAAAAGCATCTGAGGGAGTTATTCAAGTTGGATTATCCACAGTATCAAGTTGGATATGTGGAAAACAACATGTTCACGAATGATAAGTACCCATGGGCGCATGCAAGCCTTGACGGATGGCTTATGGACCGGGATGGACGCAATGGTGTGCTTGAGATCAAGACCACAGAGATCCTGCAGTCAAGTCAGAAGAAAAAATGGGATAACAGAGTGCCAGATAACTATTACATACAGGTGCTTCATTACTTGATGGTGACAGAGTTTGAATATGCGGTACTCAAGGCACAGCTCAAGTTTGAAATTGATGGAGAGGTATATTTGCAGACCAAACACTATCCGATAGAGCGGTCGGAGGTAGAGGATGACATCCAGTATCTTATTGATGCTGAGAGAGAGTTCTGGGAGAGCGTACAGGTGAAGAAAGAGCCGCCGCTGATACTCCCGGAGATATGAAAGGAAATGGCAATGTATTACAACGAATGTCCACAGTGTGGCGCTTACTTAGACCCGGGCGAACACTGCGACTGTGAGGAAGAGAGACAGCGACAGACAGCACGCATTATGGCAATGGTGCGAGAGAACAAGGAGAGTCACCAGATGGAGCTGGTGCTGAATTAGGAGGTTAAGAATGGAATTAAGAGTTAATGAGGTAGCGACACCACAGGAGATTAGGATCTTAAACTTTGAAGAACTTAAGACTGAACTTGAGGCCAAGGCTGATTATTACGGATCCCTGGCATATACAGATGAGCAGATCAAGGATGCCAAGGCGGACAGAGCACAGCTTAACAAATTTAAGAACACAGTAAATTCTGAACGTATCAGAAAAGAGAAGGAATACATGAAGCTATTCAATGAATTTAAGTCTCAGGCGAATGAGCTCATAGCAATAGTAGAAAAGCCTATAGCTGTGATAGATGAGAGAATTGCTGCTTACAGTGATGAGCAGAAAGCCAAGAAGCAGAAAGCCATTGAAGAGTTGTTTGCGACTATCGGCTTCCAGAACTTCGTAACGCTTGAGAAGATACAGGATCCTAAGTGGTTGAATGCCTCGGTATCAATGAAGAGTATCGAAGATCAGATGAGGTCAAAGATGTATGAGATCGGCAACGGAGTGCTTACACTCAGCCAGCTCCCGGAGTTCGGATTTGAGGCTACAGAGGTATTCAAGGAGACATTAGACATCAACAAGGCCATCTCAGAGGCTAAGAGGATGTCAGAGATTGCCAAGGCAAAGGCAGAAGCTGAGGCAAGGAGAAAGGCTGAGGAAGAGTCACGAAAAGCAGCAGAAGAGGCAAGACGAAAGGCTGAGGAAGAGCGCAAGGCACAGGAAAAGGTTGCCGAGGAGCAGAGAGCCGCAATGGCAAAGGCTATGACACCACCTGAGGATGCACAGCCAGCACCAGTAGAGGAATCACAGCCGGAACCACAGAAGATGGTAGTCAAGTTTGAGGTAGAGCTTACAACAGAGGATGCAGCAGCCTTGAGAGAGTTCTTCCAGAGCAGAAATATAACATTTAGAGCGATTAAGTAGGAGGTAACAAAATGATTAAAGTAAAAATGGACTCAGTAGAAATGAGGGGAACAACACCGGTTCTTATAACGGAGTTGGTACTTGCAATGAAGAGTTTAAGGAAGTCACTTGCTGGAAGATATGGAGAGGTTGCTACAGAAGAGATGATAAGCAGAGCCATGGAAGCGTCCAAAGCTGAGGGAGACATTAACGAGATTATGAGTGACCTCATAGATGATGTTTTATTTAAGATATTGCCAAAAGCCAATATAAGCAAGGACAAGATAAGAGAAATGCCGCAGGCTCTGAAAGAGGTACTGCGCAAGATGTTAGAAGATACGATTATGCATTAGGAGGATCAAGATGATTGTATTAAATAAAGGTTCAGTACAGTTGGAAGGGTCAACAATAATGTTGATCGCTGAAATGATAACAGCCATAAGCGGAGTGCGATCTATCGTTGAAGAAGATTTTGGAACAGATGTGGCAAATCAGTTTATAGACAAGGCTGTAGAGATTGCAAAGCAGAATAACAGCAAGATTGATATTTTAGAATTGGCAACCGAGTTAGCGGAGGTAAGAGAAAATGGCAGTAAATAACAGTTTAGTAGCAAAAAGTAAAGCACAGCAGAATCTGGGAATTACAGAGTATCTTACAAAAGATGCAATCAAGAACCAGATCAACAAGGTGGTTGGTGGCAAGAATGGACAGAGATTCATATCTGCTATCGTATCAGCATATAACACCAACCCTACACTTCAGGAGTGCACGAATCAGTCGATTCTTTCAGCTGCACTTCTTGGTGAGAGCTTACAGCTTTCACCATCTCCACAGCTCGGACACTATTATATGGTTCCATTCAACAATACAAAGACTGGTGTCAAGGAAGCTCAGTTCCAGATGGGATATAAGGGATATATCCAGCTTGCGATCCGTTCCGGTCAGTATAAGAGACTGAATGTTGTCGCAATCAAGGAAGGGGAGTTGGAATACTTCGACCCACTCAACGAGGATATCAAGGTCAATCTCATGGTTGATGACTGGGACAAGCGTGAAGAGGCTGAGACCATCGGCTACTATGCAATGTTTGAGCTTGTGAACGGATTCAGAAAGACAATGTATTGGAGTAAGGCTCAGATGCTTGCTCATGCGGACAAGTATGCACCGGCATTCTACAAGGACGCTGGAAAGGTCAAGACAAAGTACGGAGAGAAGCAGAGAGTATCATATGCTGACTATGAGGCTGGCAATTATGATCCGAGAGATTCATGGATGTATTCATCATTCTGGTACAAGAATTTTGATGGAATGGCTTACAAGACAATGCTCCGTCAGCTAATCAGTAAGTGGGGAGTAATGAGCATAGATCTCCAGAAAGCATTTGAGGGTGACATGGCAACCTTGGACGCTGAGGGACACCCTACATACGTTGAGAATGACAATGATGAGTATGTGGAAGCCACAGCAACAGAGATGAATGAACCAGAAGCACAGGCTCCACAGGCAGAGCCACAGGATACTCAGAATAATGCTCAGAATACACAGAACAGTGTTCAGGATCCACAGCCAGCACCGGCAGAAAATCCACAGCCAGAGATGAACGCTGCCGAGGCGGCACTGTTTGGAAGTTTCAAGTAGGTTACATTGACATTACATTTAATACATCACAAGCACAGTAACGTAATGTCTTAGCATATATCCCTGTTGCTCTTATTTGAGGGCGGCAGGGGGAAAGGAGCATTGATGGCTTGGAACAGGTCAAGAGCCAAGTGCGGCAACAGGAAAGCTGTAATAGACGGCATCACATTTGACAGCGAAAGAGAAGCACACAGATACACAGAGTTAAAGATCCTTGAGAAAGCGGGCAAGATAACAGGCTTGCAGCTTCAACGAGAATTTGAACTGATACCAGCTCAGAGAGAACACACGAATGAGATATATGAAAAAGGACCCAACAAGGGCAGATTCAAACCGGGAAAGCTCCTGGAGCGTAAGTGCTCATACATAGCGGACTTCGTTTACTGGGATGGATTTGAAATGGTTGTGGAAGATACAAAGGGCATGAGAACAAAGGAATACATCATAAAGCGCAAGTTGATGCTTTATAAGTATGGAATAAGGATCAAGGAGGTATAGATGATAAATGGCAGGCAGACCAACCAAAGCAGGACTTGATTACTTTGAATTGGATTGCCACATGGAAGAAAAGGTCAGATTGATACAAGCTGAATTTGGACTGAAAGGCTTTGCGGTACTTGTCAAACTCTATCAGAAAATCTATGGAGGATTTGGTTACTACTGTGAATGGACTACAGACTCGTTGTTGCTCTTTATGTCGGAGAACGGTTTACCGAGTGACAATAAAAATTTAATAGCAGATATAGTGGCAGCTTGTATCAGAAGGGACATTTTTTCAGAACAACTTTTTAATGATTTCAATATCTTAACATCTGAAGGGGTGCAAAAAAGATATTTGAATGCTACGTCCAAGCGAGAAAAGATTGAACTGAAAAAAGAGTACCTTTTAATTGCTGTACCCGAAAATAATAAAAAAGTGGTAATAAATTCAATTTTTGACGGAAGAAATTCGATAAATGGTGGAAGAAATACACAGAGTAAAGGAAAGGAAAGTAGAGAAGAGAAAAGGAAATTAGAGGAAACAAGATTAGACAATACACCCCTTATAGCCCCCTTGCAGGTGGCAAATGATGAGCCCAAAACGAAAAGAGTACGTAAGACCAAAGAGGATAGTATTCAGATTTTGGATAGGCTCATACTGAATTATTCCATGTCGGATTTTCTTTTGGAGAAAGTCAGAGAATGGATTGAGTATAAGGTTGCCAGAAAAGAGGATTATGTTGAACAGGGCATGAAGTCGTTACTAACCAAAATATCCAAAGAGGCACAGAAAAATGGAGATGCGGCGGTGGTAGATGTAATCGACCTGTCAATGGGAAACAGCTACAAGGGGATCTTATGGGATAAGATCAGCAAAAATAACAATCAGCAGCCATTTTCAAGAAATGGTGAGCGGGACATTTTAAATGAATGGAGGAGTAGTTGATGACAAGAGAAGATGTGCAAGATTTACTTGCTATGGTGCAGGCTACATATCCAAATTACAACCCTCCAAGCAGAACAGCAGCGGTCAATGCGTGGACTATGGCATTAGAGGAATACAGCAAAGATGAAATTGCCATGGCATTTAAGGTCTATATGCAAACAAATACAAGCGGGTTCGCACCAGCTCCCGGACAACTGATTGATAAAATTCACTCAATCACCAAACCACAGGAGCTGAACGAAATGGAAGCATGGGCATTGGTCAGCAAAGCAATTCGGAACAGTGCCTACAATTCGGTGGAAGAATATGCAAAGTTGCCTCCGGTGGTTCAGAAAGCAGTTGGACTTCCGAGCCAACTTCGGGTCTGGGCGTTAGATGAAGATTACAATGAGCAGGTTGTAATGTCGCAATTTCAGCGTTGCTATCGGACAGAGGTCGCAAGGGCACAGGAAATCTCCAAAATGCCAACCGAAGTAAGGCAGCTCATTCAGAATATCGCTCAGGGCTGTTCTACTGAAATAGACAATTTAAGGAAACATGCGATAAGTTCCTTGCCTGCAGGAAATGAAAGCAGAATTAAGGTACTGGAAGATAAGTCAGAGGGTGTTCCGATACCAGATAGGATTAGGGAAAAAATAGAGGAAATGAGGAAACGGTGAGGACCCTTGCCGATGATCTAAACAAATAACACACGAAAGGAGCCGAACCTCCGGCCGGGGTAACGCTATAGCGGGTTCCTGAGAAGTGAATGAACGAAGATTTAATAACAAGAATTTTTGGAGAGGATGGCGAACTTGACAGCCCAGACGAGGGTTTAGAGGAATACAAGAAGCGCAAGAAAGAAGCCAGGGAGAAAATGATAATGCTCCAGAATCAGCCGTATGAAGTTAAGGTGCGGCGTTCCAGGCTTAGAGCCGAAGAGTTCATGGAGCAGATGCAGAGACGTGACAAGGCGGCTCATGTGAGCGTTGGCGGCCTTGACAGCATTACACTACACGTATTTCTAAAGTCGATAGGCATCAATGTTCCAGCGGTGTCAGTATCGTCTCTGGAGGACAAGAGTATACAGCGTGTACATAAAGCCCTTGGAGTGACAATTCTGAATCCACTTAAGACAAAAGTTGAGGTACTCAATGAGGTTGGGTTCCCGGTTATCAGCAAGAGAATAGCGGGCAAGATAGCACTGCTTCAAAATCCGACAGAGAATAATAAGACAGTCAGACATGCAATAATCACAGGTGAATGCGGAGAGCTTGGACACTTCCAGAAGAACAGTCGCATGAAGCTGCCGCAGAAGTGGCTTAATTTGTTCGGAGGATATGAGAACGAGAGTGAAGGTGTCATGTATTACAAGCCGAATTTCAAGGTGTCAAATGATTGCTGCTATTGGCTGAAAGAAAAGCCATGTGACGATTGGGCTAAGGCACATTCAAGTTATCCGTTTCTTGGCATGATGGCATCCGAGGGTGGTCAGAGAGAAGAAGCCCTCACAGATCATGGGTGCAATTACTATGGCAAGACAGTAATGAGGTCAGCGCCATTTGCACCATACCTCAGAAATGACATATTGAGACTTGCTCAGGAGATGGACACTTGGTATCACGCACATTCAGATGTGTTTGCAAAACTTTATTATGAGCAGCCATACAGCAAGGATAAGGCTGGCAACACAATACCCTATGAACCGGTTGAGACAATCATACCGGCTATATATGGACAAATACAGGATGATGGACATGGCAATCTCAGAACGACAGGAGCGCAGCGTACAGGTTGCAGCATGTGTGGCTTTGGAATCCACATGGAAGAACGGCCACACAGGTTTGACAGACTAAGAGAGCGTAATCCAAAGGAATGGGAGTTCTACATGTACAGGTGTTGCACGGATCCTGAGACTGGAGAAAAATTCGGCTGGGGAAGAGTCCTGGACTATATTGGAGTGCCGTGGGAAGATGTACCGGCGGTACAGATGAGCATATATGATTATCCGGAGGTGCTGCCATGATAAACGGAGAGCTTATCGTTGATAACTTCGCCGGAGACTGTGGAATACATCAAATCATGGAAAACAAGCACAAACACCATGGAGATAATCAGTTTATTAAATATATGAGCGGAATAGTAGTACATTGATAATTGAATAATGATGGTTGGAATGATACAATATTAATAAATTTTATATAACTAGGGGGGAGCTATATGGCATTTTTTATGAGCATTGTATCAGGTGTAATTTCAGGTGTTATATCATCTGTTTTTATGAACTTTTATTATTGGAACAAAAGTCCTAAAATAATTATATCAGACAAAATAGCAAAAAATGATAAAGATGAATATAGGGTAAAAATAGTTAACTTATCAAAATTTTATGTTACTAATGTTTTTATACAAGCGCAGTTAATAACGGTATATAATGGTAATGGAGGAAATATACTAAATGCTATCAATTTAGATATTCCGTACAAAAAGATACAAATAATTGCGCCTTATGATAAGAAAGATACTAATGCTACATATGCGGTTAGATTTATTTTACCTAAGGCTTTAGAAAATTTGTGGACTGAGGATGAACATACAAATTTAAAGTTATCTATATATTGCAGTAATGAACATAACAATTCTAGTAAATTATATGAACAAATTTATTATAAAAAGAATGATAGCATAAAGAAGGGTGAATTTGAATTTGGAAAATCTACAGAAATAAAATAAATGATAAAAATACCAACCATCACTATTTAATGGTTGGTATTTTTTTGTGCAAAAATATGGATAAGGAAGAGACACATGACAGAATTTGAGATAGATGCAGCATTTAACACCATCTGCCGACCTGGGCGGGTGGTGAGGATACTCACGAAGAACGGAAAAGAGGAGAATGTTCCTATAAGGGTTTGGAAGTGCTGGACGATTATCAAGATATATGAACACCACGTACTTATGAAGAGTGAACAGGGCTACAAGGAGAGTTTAAGCAACATAAACATTAGAGAGATGATTAGGAATGGAGAGATACGATGGAAATAACACCAGAGAGAATAGATAATTGCAAAACTTGCAAATACAAAGATAGATATGAGACACAGGAACCATGCGCACACTGTACTAAGAACGCTGTGGATAACTATGAGCCGATGACCAACGGCGACTACATCCGGTCGCTCAGTGATGCGGATCTTGCGCAGATAATCATGTGTCCGAATGAGATAGGGTTTGATGGCAATAAATGCACAGGGCATTGTTGTGAGTGTACCCGCAGATGGCTGGACGCGGAAAGGAAGGTTGAGGAGTAGGATGTGTTATTGGAATGAAGAAAATTTTTTTGAACCAGGAGAGTTTGACGAGAAAATCGAAGAGTTAAAGAACGAGCTTAGAGAATCGGTAAAAAAAGAAATTAACGATGGAATCGAGAAACTTCGCAAAGAAAATAAGGAGCTGCAGGACATTAAGAAAAACTTCGAGTCAATAAAAAAAGACTTTAAAAAAAAGAAAGACGAGTGCGACAGAGTAATGCGGGATGCGGAAAGCAGAGCCAAGCAGGCCAGACTGAAAGAGTTAATGGAACATTTCAAGGTTACTCTTTGGGCGGTAAGCTGGGGCTATCGGTATAAAAAGAAATGCGATAAGTGCAACGAAACCAGAAGAATCCAGGTGACATTACCATCCGGAAGAACTGTAGATGATGAGTGCAGCTGCAGAGTAAACAAGGAGGTGTATTATCCAGAGGAGAATGTGCTGTATGAATTAAGCGAGAGAAACGGAGAGTTCATGGCATGGTATAAGGCAAAAGGAGATAAGGGAGAAGAATATTTTGTAGAAGATATCCGTACTGAATATGCAAAGACGATAATAGATCACAACAAGGATTTCAAAGAAATAGAGGAAAAAGAATTGAGAAAAAAAGTATTCTTCACAACGAAGGAAGAGTGTCAGGCATTTTGTGATTATTTAAACAGGGACTCTGAGGTTTTTGGATACGATTACGACATAAATGGAAAGTTGTTAAGGGAGGTTGATGAGTAATGAGGTTAATTAGTCAGAAAGGCTGGGGATATGTAGATGTTGAGTATGAAAATGGAACTATCACTATGCATTATAAGAGTGAAGGAACAAGAATAATATACAGTTGTGATAACAATTCAGAAAAATCCACAATTATGGCTGAATATAGTTCTATGGAAAAGGCAGAAAAGGTACTGGAAGATATGACGAAGGTGTATGGAAGTTACATATCTTGTAGCGGCGGTCCAGGAATCCTACAGGGTAGTGGCTATCAACAGGCATTCTGTTTCACACCACCGAAGGTGTTCCGGTTTCCGGCAGATGATGAAGTGGAGGTGTAAGGATGGCAAAATCAGATAGAAAGCTACACGAAGCAAGAATGGCGGGGGCTGCATGGCTGATGAATGTCATCAAGACACAGGGCATGGAAGCGGCAGAGAAAGAACTCAAGGTCAGAGGAGCCATGTTTGTTCCGCTTGAGGTCAACCAGAAGCAGCTTGACGAAGCTGTGTATAAAATCAAACTGAATACAATAGATTGTATTTTGATAATGAGTTGCATGGTACTTCGAGATGAATTTGATTTTGGACAGAAGAGGCTTGAGAGATTCTGCGAAAGATTTAATTTAAAGACTGATGCGCTGTGTGATGAAGAAATTATCTGGGATGATCTGATACAGACACTAAAGGAAGAAACAGGCTTGGATTTCACCATCCGGGAGAACAAGTAGGAGGTGAGGCGGTGAAAGCAAAAGAGTATTTAAGCCAGGTTAAAATGCTTGAAGATCACATGGACAGATTAAGCAATGAATACTTCAAAATGAAAGCGATAGCGATGAATCCGGGTGGATTTGACTATTCAAAGGAAAGAGTACAAACCAGTGCCGTGGCAGATACTATGAGCCGTACAGTTGGAAAGTATGTTGATCTTGAAACTGAGATGAACGAATGTAGAAAAACATTTGAAGATTTCCGAAATAAAGCAGTTCACCAGATGTGTCAGTTGTATAACACAAAACATACAGAGATATTATATCAAAGATATATAAACTATAAGTCATTGAAAGCAATCGCAGACGAAATGGGATACTCTTACGATTGGGTGAGACATGCTCATGGGTGGGCTCTGCAAGAATTTCAAATGATATGGAATGATTATTTAAAATCTGACACATTCAAAACACATTAAAAGCACAGACACAACACATGGTTTTAGTGTAATATAGACCGTGAAATATTGATTCATAAGGGACATGACTGTTTGCCATTTCGGTTGTGTCCCTTTTCTTGTGCCCAGTGGTTGTAAAACTCCCCTTGTGAAAAGTGAACGCTGATCTCTCCCCACTGGGCTATTTTGTTTGAGGTGTGAGATATGAGTAAGATTAAAAGATTCGAGGTTGTGAGACCTGAATATAGTTTTGAATATATACATTCGATACTTGGTAGATTGGCTTTACCGATAGCTATGATAAAGGTGATAGTTAAGTGCACTAAGATATACAAATTTCAGCCAACTATAAATTGGGGTGGAGAGGTAAAGAATGTATGTAAACCGCTGTACAAGATTGTGATCCCGAAGAGAGTGAGTAAGAAAGTATAGCTTCGAACCTATATCGAAGCTAGGAAGAGGCAGATATGCAGATAGAGTATGTTGATATTGATAAGTTAATACCATATGCCAAGAATGCAAAGAAGCATCCACAGGAACAGGTTGAGCAGATAAAGCAGTCTATCAGTGAGTTTGGCTTCAATGATCCGCTTGCAATAGACGAGGGCAACGTCCTGATAGAGGGACATGGTAGGCTCTTGGCAGCCAAGGAGCTTGGATATACCGAACTGCCTTGTATAAGGCTTACAGAGCTCACAGAGCAGCAGAAGAAAGCATACATCCTGGCACACAACAAACTGACTATGAACAGTGGTTTTGACTTGGATTTACTCAACCAGGAGCTTACAGCCATAGAGGATTTTGACATGGCAGACTTTGGTTTTGATGTTCCAGATCTGCTTGAGGATGATGAGGATGACGGATACTACGGCGATGAACGAGAGCGAACATACGAGGAATATAACCTTGATGATTTTGACGGAGCAAGGGCAGAGGGATTTTACCAGATGCCGATTATCGAGGCGCAGAACGCAGAGCCAGATGAGCTGATATCATTCAATTATGTTCTATCCACCAAGAAGCGTAAATGTGGAGTGCATTTTTATATTGACGACTACCAGTTTGAACGTATCTGGAACAGCCCGCAACAGTACATGGACAAGCTGAGAGAGTTTGACTGTGTATTTACTCCAGACTTCAGCCTGTACATGGACATGCCAATGCCTATGAAGATATGGAACGTGTACAGAAGCCGCCTCATCGGTCAGATGATGCAGGACGTTGGTATCACTGTTATACCAACTCTTTCATGGGCTGAGAAAGAAACATATACATTCTGTTTTGACGGTATACAGCAGGGTGGAACTGTTTCAGTGTCAACTATTGGAGTCAAGCTGGATGACGAAAATAAGCAGATGTGGTATAATGGAATGACAGAAGCACTCAAGCGCATCAGGCCAAAGAGAGTGCTTGTATATGGCGGTGATATAGGTTATAAATTCCCTGACAGTATTCAGGTGAAATATTATGACAATAAAGCATTTAAGAGAGGTTAGGTGGGAGATATGCTTAAGGACACATTTTTACACCATATGAAGAAAGCTCAGGCATTCAGGATTGGAGATTATTTTATATATTATAGTCCGGCATCAATCGTTAATTATGATACGGATGAGGAGATAACATTCAAGAATATAGATGACCTCTATGAGAATGGAATGCTTGGAGATAAAAAACTTAAAGAGTTTTGGGAATCTGAGGAGGATGCATTTAACAATCCTTTATGTATGTGCGTGAATGACGACAGCAGTTTGTGGTTCCCGATAGAGGAAGAATAGATATTACATAGTTATAGTATGTTAGGACACTTCATTGTGAAGTGTCCTTTTTTCGTGGAGGTAAAGCAATTGGGTGGCAGAGGAGCAAACGCATTCAGGACAAAGCAAGGAGATAGAGGGCTATCATTTTCGAACGGAAGAGGCAAACCATCTGAGAAGTTGTTTCCTGCCTGGATGAATGGTTCAAAGAATACAGGAAGTATAGACAGGGTTATCAAGAATTTTAATGATAAGCACACCAAGAGTGGTCGAGAATGGGGAGTCCAAGTGGATGATAATGGATATGTGACACATTATTATAAGGGTTCCAGAGGTAGTGTGAGTTATGATGCATTTGAAAGCGAAGGTAAGCACTTTATACACAATCATCCAGCGAATGGATGGGGCAATTTTAGTGGGGCAGACCTTGAGACATGGGCAGGTAGTGGACAAAAGGCGGTAACAGCAAGTAGCAGAAACGCATTGCCGCCTAGAGGTATAGATCCTAAGCTATACAGCAAAAGAAGAGCGGGAACGTATACGATTAAAAAGAAACCACATTTTAAGGCTACGGAGTTCAACAAAGCCATTCATAGCGTCAAGGTAAGTAGTGACAACTATGATGCGGATCTCAGTAAGTGGCTCAGCAGAAACGCAAAGAAGTATGGATATGAATATTCATATAAGCCAGCGAAGAATAAGGTGTAAATAGATAAGAAAGGTAAAATAATGGGCGGACGTGGTGCGAGTAGCGGAATAAGTGGTAAAGGTAAAAAGTATGGTTCTCAATACAAATCATTACTCACAGTTGGAAATGTGAAGTTTATAAAAAAGACCAATAGGCAATCAGAACCACTAATGGAGACAATGACAAAAGGAAGAGTGTATGCGATTGTTGGAAAAGATGGCCCCACAGATATCACCTATTTTGACAGTGATGGAAAACGCACCAAAACAATACATTTAGATCATCCACATAAGGGATTAAAGCCACATACACATCATGGTTATTTTCATAGTGAGAATGATTCAGATAAGGGGGCAGCACGATTGACCAGCAAGGAAAAAGCGTTGGTTGAAATGGTAAATAGAGCATGGTATGATAATAATAGTAATAGAAGATAGTTTAGGCTGGCAGAACGTGTTGATGTATGGCAGTAGCCACTGACGAGGCATCGGTTCAATTCCGGTTGACTATTACTATATTTGGAGCTTTTGCTATAACAGCAAGGCTCCATTTTTTGTACTTTTTTAGATTATATGAAAGGCAGGTGAAACGGATGGGAAAGAGCTTTAAGGACATGACAAAAGAAGAGCTTCAGGAAGCAGGCAAGAAAGGCGGCGTCAAATCAGGTAAGACAAGAGCTGCAAAGAAGCAGATGAAAGATACCTTTGAGACTATCCTGTCCATGAGCCTGCATAAAGGCGCTGTGGTCAATATCGACAAGATAAAGAACATAGCAGATATAAAGGGCAAGAATATCACAGTCCAGGACGCTATACTCATAGCCCAAGTTCAGAAAGCCCTCAAAGGTTCAATTGCCAGTGCTGAGTTCATCAGGGATACAGTGGGGCAGAGACCGGAGGATATTATCAATCTGAATACCGAGGGCGAAGATATGACATTGAATATAAATGTGTCGTATGGTGATGAAACACCTCTGGATAATTCAGAAGTGGAGGATATGGCAGACGATGAACATTAAAGTTGAGCTTAATCCTGCATTTAAGGAAGTGAACAGGAGCAAGAGAAGATATATAGTTATGAAAGGCTCGGCTGGATCCGGGAAAAGTGTTGACACAGCCACAAACTATATACTCAGGCTCCTTCAGGATCCAGGCAGGAATTTATTATGTGTAAGAAAATCAGATATAACAAACAGAGATAGCACTTTTGCAGAATTGCAGGGTGCTATTTTTCGTATGTTCGGTGATAAATATGAGAAATACTGGACCATCAAGCAGAACCCGCTCATGATCGAATGCAAGGCAAATTGTAACCAGATCATATTCAGAGGGGTAAATGATGATAAGCAGCGTGAAAAGCTGAAATCTATCACATTTAAGCGTGGAAAGCTCACGGATGTATGGATAGAAGAGGCTACGGAGCTTATGCAGAGTGATTTTGAGATTATAGACGACCGTCTCAGAGGTAAGCTGCCACCAGGGCAGTTCTATCAGATCAAGATGACATTTAACCCTGTATCAGCTACCCACTGGATAAAGAAAAACTTCTTTGATATTGAGGACGAGAATGTACTGACACATTCAAGCAACTATGTCAACAACAGATTTATTGATGCGGCATACAGGGCAAGAATGGAGAGACGTAAGAAGGTGGATCCTGAGGGATATAGGGTCTATGGACTTGGGGAGTGGGGCGAAGTTGGTGGCCTTATCCTTACAAACTATGTTGTTGAGGATTTTAACACAGATCACAGCAACTTCGATTATGTAGTGAATGCACAGGATTTTGGATTTAACCATGCAAATGCTTTGCTTGAGGTGGCTTTCAAGGATGGTGAATTGTACATCTGCAAAGAACTCTATGTGTACGAGAAAGACACGAACGAGATCATACAGATGGCAGCTGAAAAGCAGTTTGATAAAAAGCTAAATATGTACTGTGATTCAGCAGAGCCGGACAGAATCAAGATGTGGCAGAAAGCCGGATATAAGAGAGCCAGAGGAGTCCTAAAGGAGCCGGGAAGCGTACATGCACAGATAGATTATTTGAAGCAGATACCAAAGATACATATACATTATAGCTGCACAAACACATATGACGAGATCAGACAGTGGAAATGGCAGCTTGACCAGAAGACAAACGAGTACACCGATGAGCCTGTGCCGTTCTTTGACGATGCCATGGCGGCTCTCAGGTACTCAATAGAGGATATACGAAGAAACAGCCGTGTTAAGTCAAGGAAGAGACCGAAGGGATTATAAACACATGGCAGAAAGGATATATGCACGATGGCAATATACATAGATCCGGCAATGGTGCCGGACTTAGACAACATAGATTCAAGGGTTTTCAAATACCTCATACAGAAGCATAAAGGGCAGCTTGCCAGATGGGCTAAGTGTAAGGATTACTACGAGGGTAGACATGATATTCTTGCACACAAAGTGGATGACGATGATGATGTTGTAAGGTTCAATGTCAACTATGCTAAATATGTGGTTGATGTCGGCCTTGGCTATTATCTCGGTGAACCGGTCAAGTACAACAGCGACAAAGCGGATAAAGCGGATAAACAGCGCAAGGAGCTTGAAGGTGGTGTGAAAGCATCTATCAAGAATGGAAGCGTGAAGCTGTATGATCCTGACTTGTCCCAGAAACTTGATATAAGCCGCATACAGGACGTATACGACAATGAGACTATATCAGAGATAGATTCCAAGATAGGTAAGGCTATAGGCATATATGGCGAAGCCTATGAACAGCTTTATGCCAACAGCGATGAAAATCCAGAGCCACGAAGTACAGTAGTGAACCCTATGAACTGTATCATGGTCAGAGACAATACAGTGGAGCACAATAAGTTATTTGCGATTATTTATGAGATACAGGAAGATCTGAATGAATCAAAGTATTATTCAATCACTGTATGCAATGATCACAACACCAAAGAATACAGGAGTCGTGACCTTGATAACTTTGAATTTTACCTTGTTGAGGGCAGCGAACAGGAGCATTACTTTGGTGAGGTTCCTGTGGTGGAGTACCAGAACAACGATGAGAGACAGGGTGACTTTGAACAGATCATTCCTATGCAGGATGCACTCAACGAGCTTTTCAGCGACCGAGTGACAGACAAGAAGAAGTTCGTCAATTCAATCCTTGCCATGTTCGGTATGACATTAGATGACGATGACGAGAAAGAACTGAAGAAGAACCGCTTCATTGATGGCTTGCCACTGGATGGAAAGATAGAGTACATACAGAAAGCATTTGATGAAAACAGTGTTTCAGTGCTCTGTAATGATATTATCCGAGAAATCCACAAGATGACCCTTACAGTTGATATGACAGATGAGAACTTTGCAGGAAACAGCTCAGGACAGGCCCTCATGCTCAAGTTGATGGTTATGAATATGCTTGTGAAGAACAAGATGAGGAGCCTTGAGAAAGGGCTCAAGAAGAGATTCGAGATGTACAACCACTGGCTTAATGTCAAGGGTGAAATGTCTCTCATAGACAAGAAAGAGCTTGATGTTGTATTCACAGTTGCAATGCCAATAGATAAGCCAACAATCATCAATATGGTAACTCAGCTCAGGGGCATAGTGGATGATAAGACACTTCTTTCACAGCTCTGGTTTATCAAAGATGTTGATGAGGTCATAGAGAATGTGAAGAAGCAGAAAGCCGAGGAACAGCAGCAGTACCTTGCCACGTTTGGCAGTCAGCATGCACAGGATATGGAGACACCTATCAAGGATGATGAAGAAAAGGATCCTGAGAAAGAGTAGGTGATCTATGAGCGACAACAACTATTGGGAGAAGAGAGCTGTAGATCTTGAGAAGCTCTCCCAGGACAGAGCCGATGTTGATATTATGCATGTAAACAAGCTCTTTGATGGCGCTGTGGATATCGTAGAGAAGCAGATAGAGGAGATATTTGGTAAGTATGCACGTGATTCAGGAATAAGCCAGGATGCCGCCTTGAGGCTTCTTAATGAAAAACAGACGGAGACTATGCGCCGCAATCTTATGATCACACTTGCACAGTGTCAGGAGGAGATAGCCAGGCAGGCTATACTTGCAAGGCTCAATGCTCCGGCTTATGCGGCGAGAATATCAAGGCTGGAAGCTCTGAAAGATTTGGTATACTCACAGGCTTATATGGTTGGTGCCGATGCACACAGAAGGCTTGAAAACAGGCTCATAGATACATATAGCGAGAGCTACTACCGAAGCATATATGATATGCAGCGCAGAACTGAGACTGGCTTTGATTTTACAAAGCTGGCTGACAGGGATGTACAGGCAGCCATAGAGACTGAATGGGCAGGGTCCAACTATTCTAAAAGAATATGGAAGAACACAGATAAGTTGGCAAAGAGCCTCGAGCAGGTTATAACGCAGGGACTTATGACCGGGCAGAGTATCAGAGATATGGATCTTGCGCTGGAGGCAAAGATAGATGGCGGCAGGTACAACATAAACAGAGTAATCCGCACCGAGGTAAACAACTGCTGTAACCAGGGAACATTGAAGTCGTACAAGGCGGCAGGGGTGTTAAGATACATATACCTTGCTACACTGGACTTGCGGACATCATCCATCTGCAGAAAGCTGGATAAAGAGGTTTTCTTTGTGTCAAAGGCAGAACAGGGTGTAAACTTCCCGCCTATGCATCCTCATTGCAGATCTACAACAATGGGATATAGAGAGGACCTGCCAAAGGAAAGAATCGCAAGAGATCCGAAGACTGGTAAGAATATTCATGTGCCGTTTGAAATGAGTTATGCACAGTGGTACAGGAAGTATGTGTTGGAGAAGAAAGATGTTGATAATACAAAAAATGGTGATAATATAAGAGATATAATGTTTAAAGCGTCAAAGTCGGATGTAAACATTATTCGAGATGAAAAAGCTGTTGTTGACGCATACTCACAGTTGCCAGATAAAGTGCAGAAAGCAATGGCTGATGTAACCTTTAATATGGGGCAGAATGGCAGTAGTTGTGATGTAAAAAAAGGCATTATCAACATTGCCAAAGGCGCTGAGAAAGAGGATATAGATCATGAATTTGGACACCTGATAGAAGAACGCATGATGGATCCTAAAATTGTGGAAAAGTATAAGAAATACTTAACTGAGGGATTAAGCGATGCAGATATTACTTCGGAAATATATGAAAATGATTCAGGTGAAAAATTCAATATTTATATATTGCATGGTGATAAGTTTATAAGCGAATATCAAGGTAGATTATATATTGATAGCGTAACTGAGGCTATCACCCCAGATGGTAATTTAAATACAGAATTTATGTGGGAGGCTATTTCAGAGCTTTTCAGAGTGTATCAAAAGGACAAAACAATGCTCAATGAGTACGAGATCAAATTGATAGAGGAGGCATTAAGATGACTTTAAAAGAAGAGTTTTTAAGTATTACATCATATGAGGAATATGATAAGCAGAGAGAAAAATTTAGGTCATTGCCTAGAGATTCGGAGGTTAGAGCACATTTGGACAAACTGTATGGTCCAGGATACGTAGGCGGAGATATAGCCAATGGAGTTATAGAAGAACTATATAAGCCCGGAAAAAGGCATATAGGAGAAGAGTAGAAAAGAATGCTAGATGTGATTACAAGCACTGTACAGAGATGTATGGTGTTTTTTTAATGCAAAAAATAGGAGGATGAAAGAATGCAGAAGTACATTGGAACAAAGCAGATTGAGGCAAGACCGATGACAAGAGGCGACTATAACAATTACAGAGGATGGCAGATTCCAGCGGAAGAAAATCCAGCAGATGAAGGCTATCTCGTAAAATATTCAGATGGATATGAGAGCTGGTCACCGGAGAAGCAGTTTAACGAAGCATACAGGCCATGTGACAACATGACATTTGGAATTGCTCTTGAAATGCTCAAGAAGGGCTTCAGAGTTGCAAGAAAGGGTTGGAATGGCAAGGGAATGTTTGTTGTATTCCAGAAGGGATATCCTGATGGCATACCATGTAACAAGCAGACCGCAGAAGCCTGGGGAATCAGCGAGGGTGACTTATTCAAGTGTAACCCATATCTGCAGATCAGATGTGTTGATGTCTCACATTCTATGTGGGTGCCGAGTATAAACGATTGCCTTGCTGAAGACTGGGTAATAGTTGAGTAAAGGAGCGGTGAATACATGAATAGAATATGTCCGAGGTGCAAGCGGAAATACAATGAGCTTGACAACTACTGTACAAAGTGCGGAATCGCACTGGAGGAATCACCAAATGTGTGCTCAGAGATGAGAACTCAGATGTGCAGACATAGGGTATATGCTGAGGATGATATCTATTGTGCGTGTTGCGGATCACTTACAACATATGCACTGGAGCGACAGAAGAAACAGAATAATCGTTAATTCAGACCATGATAAAAACATGGTCTTTTTTATTGTCAAGGGAAAGACATTAAAACCTCAACAGCAAGGCATGAACTTGCTGGGGACATATCAATAGACTACTGGCAGGCATGAACTGACAGGCACAAGAAAGGAATGTATAAGCTATGGATGAAACACAGCAGACAACACAGACACAGGCACAGATTGGTGAGGCAACAACACAGCCTGGTACACAGACACAGGGAGCACAGCAGAACCAGGCAACAAGCACAGCATCACTTGAAGATGTGCTTAAGACTATGACAGTCGAGGAGATTCTGGCAAGACCAGAGTTCAAAAAGGCTGTTCAGTCAGCTTCGGACGCAAGAGTCACACAGGCACTTGCTACAGCCAAGGAGAAGTGGGACAAGGAAGCTATTGAAAACCTTGACGAGGCTAAGAAGCTGGAGAAGATGACAGCGGAGCAGAGAGCAAAATATCAGTTTGATAAGGATAAGGCCGCCTTTGACGCTGAGAAGAAAGCATTTGAGAGACAGCAGCTTGTACTTGCGACAGGCAAGGAGCTGATCAAGAGAGGGCTTGATGCTTCATTTGCTGATGTTCTGACAGGCGACACAGCAGAAGAGACAGCGGATAAGATTGATAAGTTTGAAGCATCTTTCAGAACAGCCGTTGCGGATTCTGTAAGCGACAAAATGAGAGGCACAGCACCAAGGGATAAGACCCAGGGCACGACAATAACCATGGATAGCATTAAGTCTATGAGTGCCGAGGAGATCAATGCACACTGGGATGAGGTGCAGAATGTGCTCAAGCAGAACAAGTAAGAAAGGACGATGAAATATGTCAGTTAAGAATTTTATTCCACAGATATGGAGTGCAAGACTTCTTGCACATCTTGACAAGATCCATGTATATGCAGGACTTGTCAACAGAGATTATGAGGGTGAGATCAAGCAGTTTGGTGATACTGTAAAGATCAACCAGATCGGAGATATCACGATCAAGAAGTATACAGGAGCGGCTATCGATGCTCCAGATGATCTTACAGGTGAGCAGGACACACTTACTATTGATCAGGCTAATTACTTCAATTTTGCCATCAAGGATGTGGACAATGCGCAGACCAACCCTAAGCTGATGAACGAGGCTATGGCAAGAGCCGCATATGGTCTGAATGATACGGTTGATTCACTGCTTGCAGGAATCATGGTAGCCGGTGCCGCTGGAGCAATCGGAAGTGATGAGTCGCCATTTGTTCCGACTAAGGATGATGCATATGACTTGCTTGTAGATCTTGGAACAGAACTCACAGAGAAGAATGTTCCACTTTTAGGCCGTTGGGTAGTTGTGCCACCATTCTATCATGGACTTCTCCAGAAGGATTCAAGATTCGTTGGCAATGGTACAGATGTAAACATGGCAATCCTTCAGGGCGGACACATCGGAGCTGCTGCAGGCTTCCAGATCTATGTATCAAACAATGTACCAAACACAGATGGTGCAAAGTACAAGATACTTGCCGGTACAAATGCCGGTGCTTCATTCGCTGAGCAGATCACTGAGACAGAGGGCTACAGACCAGAGAGCAACTTCTCAGATGCTGTCAAGGGACTTCACCTCTGTGGTGTCAAGGTACTCCAGAAGAATGCACTTGCAACTCTCACAGTGAACAGGAAGTAGGAGGGCAGATATGGCTATTATAAAGAATATTATCACAGGACACAGCTTCACTTGCCGGAATGAGCGTGTTGTAGAGCATTGCCGCAAGGACATAAAGACCTTTGTTATAGAGGATGAGCCGGCAGAGGACATCAAGACAGAGGATGAGCCGGTGGAGGATGCCGAGGCAGAGAAAGAGCCAAAGCCTCAGAAGAAAACAAAGACAGCCACAAAGGCGACCGACTGAGAGGTGATACATGATGGATTCACTGGCAAGGCTTAAGAGGAAGATAGGCTTTGATAAGGATGTAAGCGATGAGATCCTTACCGATTATCTGGAAGAGGCGAAGGATGAGATAGTTCTGTTTCTGAATGTGAAGCAGTTCGATGAAGCCTTTGCCTCAAAGGCGGTCGAGATCGCAGCTATACTCTGCGAGAGAGACCAGGCTGACAAGCATATAAAGTCTGAGAGTTATTCAGAGGGTGTTGTGTCCGAGAATACAACATATCTCACAGGAGAGAGCTTTGATACACAGGTTGATAAGGTCCTGGACAGCCTCAAGAGATACAGGAGGGTATATGTCAAGCATAAGAAGAAAGATAGCACAGAAGAGACAGAATAGCGGGATATATCGTAGTTATGTTGAAGAGGATGAGTATGGACATGAATCATATGGATATGAGACAGATCCATCAGGAATCCTTGAGAGGATTCTGTGGAGTCCTATATCTTCAGAGGTTGAGGTAGCTGAGTATGGTGAGCGTGTTAACGAGATGCTTCAGGGATGTGTTTTCGATGACTCCATCAGTCTGAAAGAAAAAGACAGGGTGAAGGTGGGCGATAACATGTACAACGTGGAATCCATCAAGCCTTATCCATCTTATCGTCTTGTTATCATTGAGAGGGTGAAGTAGATATGCCTATTGAAATCAAAGGATTAGATACACTTATAAGCGCTCTGGATAAACTTGCTAGTGGGATTGACGGCAATGTAAAACAGATTGTGGAACAGGAAGCCGACCGCATAGCAGGAGAAGCCAGAGCGCTTGCGCCTGTTGATGGTGGATATCTCAGAGAGAAGATACAGACAAGGGTTACTGAGACAGAGGATAAGATTGTTGGTGAGGTATACAACAATGCGAGCTATGCAGCATATGTGGAGTTTGGCACAGGACCTGTTGGACAGGCGGCAGGCCTTAAGATTGAGGGAATAGACCTCACATACAGGCAGACACCATGGATGATACCTGTTGACAAGATAGATAAGGCTCAGGCTGAAAAGTATCACTTCATTCCTATAAAGAAGGATGGAGAGGTTATTGGATATCTTACCAGAGGACAGGCACCACAGCCATACCTTTACCCAGCAATGAAGAACAATGAGGAACACATAGTAGAAAGGCTGAAATCAGCGGTAAGAATGGAGAGCAAGATCACTAGATGATAGATGCAAGAAAACAGATCAAGGAGCTGCTTGAAAGCATAGAGTATAACGAATTAAAGGTTAATCATGGATATCCAAAGTCTATAAGTTATGTTCCGTTGGTTACATTTATTCAGATAGCAAATACTGGCACAGGGATGCACAGTGTTGTTGAAAATTTGGGCTTTCAGATAGATATATGGAGCCGAACCTTTAAGGAATGCATATCCATCATGCTGATGGTTGATGAGAAGATGGTGGATCTTGGATTCAACAGGGACTACGAAAGCCCGGATGACGATGGAGATAATGTTGATGCCAGCGGATATTGCAGAAAGACTCTCAGATATAGCAGCAAAGTAGACACAAGAACAAACAGGCTTATTTCATAAGCAGAAAGGATGGTATAAAACAATGGCAGATACACCAAAGCAGGGACTTGCCTCAATAGGTCTTGATATCAAGATAGGCAAGACAGCCCTTAATTATGCAACAAAGATAGGAGACATTGGAGGAACACCTTCATCACTTGATGCTACATGCTTCAAGGATAAGTCAAAGAAAAGTGTTCCAGGTGTGCAGGAGAACGATAGCTGGGAGGTAGAGTATCTCTATGACAATGGAGCAACAACCTCAGACTATCGTATACTCAAGGGCCTTGAGGATGCTGGGGCTATAGTTGATGTTGAGGTCACATTCCCTGACAAGACAGTATTCAAGAATAAGGGATATGTTACAACGACAGTTACCGGTGCCGAGGTCAACAACCTCATTAAGGCAAAGGCAGTTGTAAACCTTCAGGGTGAGTGGGAGGTTACGGATCCGGTAGAAGCATAATCCATTTTTGTAATACAACAATATGAAATAATACATCACAGGCAGGGGGCATGGTCTCCCTGCCTTTTTAGGAGGTAAAGCAGATATGCAGACATTGGAAATCAAACTCAAGGTAGATGGAGCAGAGAAGAAGTTTCACTTGAGACTTACAGCAGGTGGTCAGAAGATTCTCAAGGAGAAGTACGAAGAGAACATGCTGGCAACTCTTATGGGTGCAGTAGATGATATAGACAGAGCGGTTGATATTCTTGGCATAGCTCTGGGTTACAAGGACAATGACAACGAGATCACAGATGGAGAGGAGTTTTACGATCTGCTTGTTGAGAACGGCAGAAGAGGAGCTGAGGACTTTGCAAAGGTCCTTACAGATATTGCAGTTAATTCCGGAATTATCAAGAAGGATCAGGCAAATAGTGTTGTAAACAGTATCAATACAACATATAAGACTATGTTTGACAGCCTTGAGGAAAGAGTAGAGAAGCTGCAGAAGGATAGTGGACAGACCCCAACGGCGAACGATTCCGAGGATAAGTCAGACAGCACTCCCTTATGATATAGATAGGCTTCTCTTTGAAGCAAGGATAGCTGGTGTGGGCTTCTCTGAGGCTTTGGATTATACCTGGGGTGAGCTTGTGGACATGATAAGGATCTACAACGAGCGGGAACGCAGGAAGCACCAGCACGAAGCCAACATAGCATTCAGGCAGGCTGAGCTTATATCCATGTGGGTATGGAAGAATGATGGAGATATAAATGTATCAGATATATTCCCATACTGGACAGAAGAGGAGAAGATACAGGCAGAGCTTGAGAAGTACAAGGCAATAATGTACAGGCATGTGGATAAGAGCAAAAAATAAATCATGAAGAAATACGAAAAGGAAGGAGGTGGGACAGAATATGACAATAGAGGAGATATCCGTCAAGTTTACTGCTGACACCAATGAGCTGAAGAAAGCTCTTTCAGATATTACCGAAACTCTCAAGGGAACTGAAGCACAGACCATGGACATAGCAAGTGCCTTGGATGAGATAACGCAGCCTATCAAGGATATGTCAAAAGACCTCAGGACGCTCACAGAGCAGAGTGCTGCATATAACAAGCAGATGTCAGAGGTTACGAAGACTGTTAGCGGAACAGGCAAGGCGGTTGGTGAGATAAATTCCAAGATGCAGACTGTATCAAAGCAGAGCACTGCTGAAACGGCCAAAATAACGACCGGATGGAAAAAAGTCAAAGAAACTATGCAGGATGTATTCAATTCAAGGCCAACAGCTAATTGGGGTGGGAATACAAACAATGGCGGTGAGACGAGATCGTATAAGGTTTCGAGCAATCCCGGTGATGCAACACAGGAAAAGACACAGAAAGCTCTTGATGCGGAACAGGCCAAGCTCCAGAAGTTGCAGAATACCCTCAATGGCTACAGGATAAAGCTGGACGCAGTGAATCAGAAGTACGATATACAGAATCAGAAGGTTCAGAAAACCAGTAATGATATACAGGCACAGCAAACAAGACTTGATGGTTTAAAAAGAGATTATGAGGCGATGTCCTCAATAATGTCTGAGCTGAATATTGACGACAGCATAAATGCAGAGATGGTCAGACTCAAGACTACACTTGATGAAAATAAAATATCAGCCAACGAGTTATTCAATGCCATGGAGAGACTCAAGCAGTCTCCTTATGACATCATAGATGTTGGTAATTCGTTCATGTCCATGGAAGATATGACTAAAAAGATGAATGAACTGGATACATCAAGTGAACAGGCATGGGGAAGACTTGAGAAGTTGGAAACAGCCATGGAAGGAGTCAGTGCCGAAAGCAGAAACTTTGGAAGCACACAGGGGCTTCAGAGAATGAACTCTATTATTACTC
>OLGL01001363.1_pt1 | contig 24539 bp, 23 predicted proteins | sample 1605041 | NCBI WGS metagenome assembly OLGL01 (sample SAMEA3888905, study PRJEB22519) | human gut metagenome | biome: human gut; feature: human-associated habitat; material: faeces | place: Denmark | collected 2010 | reverse complement strand
GGGAATCCGGCAGGCAAAGCTGGAGATCCAGGACGGCATGGCGGCAGATGCTCCGCTGGTGGTCAACGGCGATGATCCGCTGCTGGCACCGCTGAAGCGGGAACTCTCCCGTCCGGTCATCACCTACGGCATGCACAGCGAAAAGGCTGATGTCCGTGCGGCAGACGTGGAGCGAAAGGCACAGTCCACCAGCTTTTCCATTCTGGCACAGGACGGCAGCACCTATCCGGTGGAACTGCCCTGTGCTGGCGACCACAACGTAATGAATGCCCTTGCGGCGTTCTGTGTGGGACGGCTGGCAGGCATTGCACCGGAACAGATCTGCAAGGCTCTGGAGCAGTATCACACCGTAGGACTGCGGCAGAATATTTACCGGCGGGGTGCATATACCATTATTGCAGACTGTTATAATGCCAGCCCTGACTCCATGAAAGCGGCTCTGACTGTGCTGCGGGATCTGCCGTGCAGAGGCAGACGAATCGCCGTGCTGGGGGATATGCTGGAACTGGGCGAAATGTCCCGCCAGCTGCACACACTGGTAGGCGATATGGCAGCAGAAAGTGAAGTGGATGCTCTGTTCTGCTATGGGAAAGAATCTTTTTATCTGGCACAGCGTGCCGCAATGCAGGAAGTTGCCGTGTATCACACCGAGGACAAACGGGAACTCTGCCGCGTGATCCGGCAGTATCTCCGTCCCAATGATGTGATCTTGTTCAAGGCAAGCCGCGGCATGCACCTAGAGGATTGTATCGATGTGATTTTTGAGCAGGAGGAGGACGCAGATCATGCCGTTCTGGATTAACATATTGGTGGGACTGCTGGCGTTTGTCGTGGCAGCCCTCGGAGGAAAAGCACTATTACCGTGGCTGCACAAGCTGAAATTCGGGCAGCCCATTAAGGTGGACTTCGGTCCCAGCTGGCACGCCAACAAGCAGGGTACGCCTACGATGGGCGGACTGCTGTTCATTTTCGGCAGCATCATTGCCACCGCGGTGGGCTATGCCCTGTACCGTTTTTTCGGCACCACCGATTTCGTTTCCACATTCAGTGATCGGGAGGCACTGCGGCTGTTGAGCTGCATGATCTTCTGTCTGCTGTTCGGCGTGATCGGCTTTATCGACGACTTCGCAAAGGTTGCCAAGAAGCAGAACGAGGGGCTGAAGCCTATGCAGAAGATCGTGCTGCAAGTAGTGGCAGCAGTGCTGTGGCTGGCGGCAATGTACTGGCTGGGCGATCGGGACACCCACATTGATCTGGGCTTTGTCCGGTTCAACATCTCGTGGTTCTACTATCCGCTGATGGTGCTGGTAATTCTGTACCTGACCAATGCGGTGAACCTGACTGACGGCGTGGACGGTCTGTGCGGCACGGTGACACTGGTGGCAATGCTGATCTTTACCCTGATTTGCAGCAAGCTGCAAATGGGCTGCTACACCCTGTTTACCATGGCACTGGCAGGCGGCTGTCTGGGCTTTCTGGTGTGGAACCTGCACCCGGCGAAGTGCTTCATGGGGGACACCGGTTCCCTGGCCCTGGGGGGCGCGGTGGCTGCCGTGGCCATCGGGACCCATACGGAACTGCTGCTGGTGGTGATCGGGGGCATCTACGTGCTGGAGGCCCTGTCCGTCATGCTCCAGGTGGGGTATTTCAAGATGACCCACGGGAAGCGGATCTTCCGGATGGCGCCTTTGCACCACCATTTTGAACTGGGAGGCTGGAAAGAAGTCACCGTGGTGAAGCGGTTCTTCCTGGCCAGCTGCCTGTTCTCCCTGCTGGGGGTGGGGATGTATCTGGCCAGGTAAAAGGTCACGGGTCTCGAGTCACGAGTCTCGAGCCGAAGGAGAAATTTGCAGGCAAATTTTTGCATGTAGGAAATTTGACTTTTTCAAGATAAAATGATCGGTACTGTTTCAAGGACGGTACTGATTCAGGAGGTTCAAAAGAACCAGGCCGAAGGACGGGTTCTTTCCAGTGGCCCGAGACTCGAGACCCGAGACTCGAGACCAAGTCGGCTGCTTGTACAGCCGACTCCTGAACGATAATCATATACTGGGGGGCATCATCATGGATGACAAGAAAAAAATCTTTGTGTACGGAGCTGGGATCAGCGGCCAGGGGGTATCGGAAGTCCTGGCCCGGAAAGGCTCTGCCGTAATCCTATACAACGATGACAAAAAGGAACTGGATCCGGCCTGGCTGAAAGCCTTTGAAGCCCTGGGCGGGGAATATATCCAGGGAACGGATCCGGAACCGTATCTGGAACAGTGCCATCTGTTCATCATCTCTCCCGGCATCCCCTTCACCACGGAAACGGTGAAGAAGGCCCGGAACCTGGGCATGGAAATCATCGCCGAAGCGGAAGAAGCCAGCCGGCTGTACAAGGGCCACTGGTGTGCCGTAACCGGCAGCAACGGGAAGACCACCACCACCACCCTGCTGGGCGAAATGCTGGCCACCCTGCCGGTGAAGACCGCCGTAGCCGGGAACATCGGCTTTGCCCTGAGCAAGGAACTCCAGGACCTGGACCAGGATTCCTGGGTGGCGGCGGAACTGTCCAGCTTCCAGCTGGAAGGGACCACCAGCCTGGCGCCGGACGTGGCCTGCATCGTCAACATCACCCCGGACCATTTTGAACGGCACGGGGACATGGCCGGCTATGTGGCGGCCAAATCCAAGATCTTCGCCTTCCAGACGCCGGATCAGATCCTGATCCTCAATGCGGATGACCCGGTTTCCAGCAAACTGGGGGACAAGGCCAGAAGCCGGGTGATCTGGTTCAGCACGGAAAAAGTGCTGCCCGAAGGGGGCTTCATCGAAGACGGCTGGTTCACCCTGGCCCTGGACGGAAAGAAGGAAAGAATCTGCCAGGTGTCCGACCTGCAGATCTTCGGGGCCCACAACGAACAGGACGTGCTGGCAGCCTGCCTGTCCGCCCATTTCGCCGGGGTCACCGCCGACAACATGGCCCGGGTGCTGAAAGTCTTCCGGGGAGTGGAACACCGTCTGGAATACGTGACCGCCATCAACGGGGTGAAATACTACAATGATTCCAAGGCCACCAACACCGATTCCGCCATCAAGGCCCTGGAGGCCTTCAAGGACGGCCATGTGATCCTGCTGGCCGGGGGCCACGACAAGATGACCGGCCTGGATGACCTGATGGAAGCGGTGAAGGCCAAAACCGACGCCCTGATTCTTCTGGGAGAAGCCCGGCAGCGGTTCTGCGAAGCCGCCAAAAAACACGGGGTGCAGAACATCATCATGATCGACGGCACTTTCGAGGATGCGGTGCGCAAGGCCTACAGCCTGGCCAAAGCACCCCAGGTGGTGCTCCTGTCCCCGGCCTGCTCTTCCTATGACATGTTCGCCAATTTCCCGGAACGGGGCCGGGTGTTCAAGCAGATCGTCATGGATCTGGCCAAGGAGGCAAAAGCGTGAAAGTCGTACTGTCCGGCGGGGGAACCGGCGGCCACATCTATCCGGCACTGACCATTGCCGGGGCGCTGCGGCGGCTGGACCCGGCCTGTGAAATCACTTTTGTGGGGACCCGGAAGGGACTGGAGAAGGACATCATCCCCCGGTACGGATATCCCCTGGAATTCATCAATGTGGCGGGCTTTGAGCGGCACCTGGGCCTGGGCACCCTGAAAAGCGCAGGGGAACTGCTCCTGGGCATGAAGGAAGCCTACAGCCTGCTGAACCGGATCGATCCGGACCTGGTGATCGGCACCGGGGGCTACGTGTGCGGACCCATCCTGTTCTGGGCGGCCATGAAACGGGTGCCCACCTGCATCCAGGAACAGAACGCCATGCCCGGAGTCACCAACAAGATCCTGTCCCGGTTCGTGGACGAGGTGTTCCTGGGCTACCAGGAGGGGGGCCGGTATTTCGCCTCCCACGCCAAAAAGCTCTTCACCGGCAATCCGGTGCGCCGGGAGATCCTGGAAGCTACCCGGGAAGAGGGGCTGAAAAAGTTCGGCCTGGATCCGGACAAGACCACCCTGCTGGCCTTCGGGGGCAGCCGGGGGGCACGGACCATCAACCAGGCCATGGTGGCGGTGGAACAGCAGCTGGCCGGGAATTCCCGGATCCAGATCCTCCACGCCACCGGTACCGTGGGCTATGAAAAGCATGCGGAAGCCCTGGGGGATCAGGTGCTCCATGCCGGGAACATCCATGTGGTGCCCTATCTCCACGATATGCCCCTGGCCCTGGCGGCGGCGGACCTGGCGGTTTCCCGGGCGGGAGCCATCGGGCTGGCGGAACTGATGGTGAAGGGGATTCCTTCCATCCTGGTTCCCTATCCCTATGCCACTGCCAACCACCAGGAATACAATGCCCGGGCCCTGGCTGCCAAAGGGGCTGCCATCGTGGCCCTGGACAAAGACCTGACCGGGGACTGGCTGCTGGGCGAAGTGGAAAAACTGCTCCAGGAACCGGAACGGCTGGAAACCATGCACCGGAGCGCTCTCCGGTGCGCCATGCCCCAGGCAGCCGATGCCATCGCCGAAGAGGCCCTGGCACTGGCAGAACGGAACAAATAGGAGGACGAGACCATTGGTTGATCTGGATAAAATCAAAAACATACATTTCATCGGCATCGGCGGAGCGGGCATGAGCGCCCTGGCCTATGTGATGATCAAACGGGGATACCATGTATCCGGGTCCGATGCCAAACCGGGCTACATGGCCACCAAGCTGGCCAAGGAAGGGGCCCTGGTGTTCATCGGCCATGCGGCCTGCCAGATCGAGCGGGCGGAAGTGGTGGTGGTATCCACCGCCATCCATCCGGACAATCCGGAACTGGTGGAAGCCCATCGGCGTCAGGTTCCGGTGATCCACCGGAGCGACGTGCTGGCCTGGCTCATGAACCGGCACAAGGGCATTGCGGTGGCCGGAGCCCACGGGAAGACCACCACCAGCTCTATGCTCAGCTGCATCACCAGCGACTGCGGCCTGGATCCCACCATCGTGGTGGGGGGCATCGTGAACAACCTGGGGTCCAACGCCGCCAGCGGCAAAAGCGACTGGGTGGTGGCGGAAGCCGATGAAAGCGATGGCTCCTTCCTGAAGTTCAGCCCCTACATCGCCGTGGTCACCAACATCGAGGACGACCATCTGGACCATTACGGCAGCCAGGAGAACATCCAGAAGGCCTTTGCCCAGTTCGTGTCCCAGATCAAGGAAGACGGCTGCGCCGTACTGTGCTATGACAACGACCGGGTGCGGACCATCGGGGAAGCCACGGACAAGCGGGTGATCAGCTACGGCATCGACAGCCAGGATGCGGATTACCAGGCGAAGAACATCATCTACGGCACCGACGGCACCCATTTCGATGTGGTGTACCAGGGAGAGACCATCGGCCAGGGCCATCTGATCATCCCCGGCCGGCACAATGTACTCAATTCCCTGGGGGCCATTGCCGCCGCCCGGGAACTGGGCCTCGAACTGCCGGACATCCTGACTTCCCTGGAGAAATTCAGCGGGGCCAAGCGCCGGTTTGAAACCAAGGGCAAGGCGGACGGCATCTGGGTGGTGGACGACTACGCCCATCATCCCACGGAAATCCAGGCGACCCTGAAGGCGGCCCGGCAGACTCATCCGGAACGGCTGATCGTGGTGTTCCAGCCCCACCGGTACACCCGGACCCAGCTGCTGCTGGACGAATTCGCCGTGGCCTTCAAAGACGCGGATAAGCTGATCGTCACCGACATCTATGCGGCCAGCGAAGATCCCATCCCGGGAGTCAGCGGGGAAATGCTGGCGGACAAAGTACGGGAAACCACCGGCCAGCAGGTGGAATACCTGCCGGACCAGCCCACCATCCTGGACCATCTGGAACATGAGGCCCAGAGCGGGGACCTGATCATGACCATCGGGGCCGGGGACATCTACAAACTGGGAGAACATCTGGTACAGGCACTGGAACGGAGGAATTGACAATGGATAAAAAAGATCGTGTGGCAGTGGTCATGGGCGGACCGTCCAAAGAACGGGAAGTGTCCCTGAATACCGGGAACGCCATCCTGAACGCCCTGAAGGAAAAAGGCTATGATGCAGTGGCCATCGACCTGGATCCGGAACATATCGTGGACCAGCTGAAGGCCTCCGGTGCCAGGGTGGTGTTCAACGCCGTCCACGGGCTCTACGGGGAAGACGGCCGGCTCCAGGGCATCCTGGAAATGCTGGGCATCCCCTACACCGGCAGCGGAGTGCTGGCAAGCGCCCTGGCCATGGACAAGGTGTATACCAAGCACCTGTTCCAGAACAACCATGTGCCCACGGCCCGGTGCATCTTCCTGGACAAGAAGCGGGACCAGGACCCCAAGGCCCGGATCCTGGAGGAAATCGGCATCCCCTGCGTGGTGAAACCGGCCACCCAGGGTTCCAGCATCGGCGTAGTGATCGCGAAGGATGAAAAAAAGCTGGATGATGCCCTGCAGGAAGCCTTCCAGTACGGGGACCATGTGCTGTGTGAAGCCTTCTTCACCGGCAAGGAAGTGGCCGCCGGGGTGATGATGGGAGAAGACGGCCGGGCTGTGCCCATGCCCCTGGTGCTCATCGAACCCCATGTGAACTTCTATGATTTCCACAACAAATACACCAAAGGAGCCACTACCTACACCTGTCCGGCTCCCTTCGATGCAGAGACCACCCGGCGGCTCCAGAAGATCGCTGTGGCCGCCTACGAAGCCCTGGGCTGCAGCGGTGTGGCCCGGACGGACCTGATGCTGGCGGACAACGGGGACTGCATCGCCCTGGAAGTGAACACCATCCCCGGGATGACGGCCACCAGCCTGATCCCCAAAGCGGCTGCCGCCATGGGCATCTCCTTCCCGGATCTGTGCGAAAAGATCCTGAAGACGGCCCACTGACATGAAGAGGCCCAATTGGCTCCGGCCCCAGATCGGCCAGGGGCATCCGGGAGGACGGGACCGGCTGCGGCCGGACCGTGAGGAACGGAAGGAAAGTCCCCGGCCCCGGCGGCTGAGCCGGGAGGACGACAACCGGAAGGACAGGTCCCCCGGGACGCCTGCTGCCGGCCGGAATCCCCAGGGGACCCGGAGCACCTTCCGGCAGGAGATGCGGGCGGCCCGGCTGCGCCAGGAAGAACGGCGGCAGGAGGAAGAAAAGCGCCGGGCGGAACGGGAAAAAGTCCGCCAGGAAGCCCAGGCCTACATTTACGGCCGGACGGAAGAAGCGGAACGGAAAGCCCTGGAAGACCGGGCCGCCGGACGGGAAACCTTCCGGGCCCGGCAGGAGCAGAAGGCGGAAGCCCTGGAAAAGAAGGAACGGCGGAGCCTGTTCCGAAAACGGAAGAAAGCTCCGGCCGGGACGGAAGCCGGGAAGCCCGGCAAAAAAGGGAAACGCCGTCCCCGGCGCCGGCTGAACTGGGCCCGGGTGCTGCTGCTCCTGGGCTCCGCAGCCCTGCTGATCGCTTCCTATGTGACCCTCCATCAGCCCTGGCTGGCCTTTGGCCGTCTGGAAGTGGCGGGGAACACGGCGGTGACCCTGGACGAAGTGAAGGAAATGGGGGATGCGGCAGAACCCCTGAACATTTTCAACCTCAACCGGAAAAAGCTGCTGGACAGCCTGCGCAGCGATTACCGGGTGGAAAAGGCGGAACTGGCCCTGGGCTGGCCCAACATCCTGAAAGTGGTGATCACCGACCGGCAGCCGGCCCTGTATGTGGCCATGGAAGGGACCCGGTACGCCAAACTGGACCCCACCGGCCACATCATCGGCCTGGCTGACGGGATCACCGGCGGGGACGCGCCTTTTGTGTCCGGCTGGCACATTGCCCAGGGAGAGCTGGGGGGTGTGACGGAGGATGAGGAAATCCAGGGCATCCTGGGCTTTCTCGGGAAACTGGACCCGGACCTGAAGGAACGGATCATGGAGATCCATGTGGATGACCAGAAAAGCCTGAAGATCTATCTCCACAACGGGATCCCGGTGATCCTGGGCACCTATGAGAATGCGGACAGCAAGCTGAAGACCTTCAAGGCCATCTGCCAGGAGCTGGAAGCCAAGAAAATCAAAGCCCAGTATATCGACCTGACCTACGAAAAACCGTATATCAAACTGTAAGGGGAGGATGGCATGGTCTTTCGGACCCATAGAGAGAAGTTTTTCCTGTTCCTGGTCTGCCTGATCATAGGCACCATGGTTTCCACCCAGTTCCGCAGTGCGGAACACGCCAAGCAGTCCGTGAACCAGCAGCGGGCGGAAGACCTGGCGGAAAAACTGAAAAATGCGGAAAAAGAGAACAAGGAGCTGGCCCAACAGCTGGAAGAACTGGAGACCCAGGGAACCGGCGGGGACCGGAAGGTGCTCAACGACCTGAAGATCAAGGCCGGAGAGGTGGCCCTCCGGGGACCCGGTGTGGTGGTGACGGTGAACGACAGCCAGGTGACCCCCAAAGCCGGGGAGAATCCCAACCTGTACGTGATCCACGATGACGATCTGCTGCGGCTGCTGAACGAACTGAGGGCTGCCGGGGCGGAAGCCCTGGCCATCAACAAGGAACGGCTGCTGGATGTGTCGGAAGTGCGCTGTGCCGGGCCCACAGTTTCGGTGAACAACACCCGGTTCACCCCGCCTTATGAGATCCGGGCCATCGGGGACCCCAAGACCCTGGAAAGCGCCCTGCGGCTCCGGGGGGGAGTGGTGGAGACCCTGAAGTTCTGGGGGATCACTGTGGATGTGAAGCGGATGGACAAGGTGGAGATTCCCGCCTACAAGGGGACCCGCCATTTTGAATATGCCAAGCCGGAAGAGGGGGGAGTCCAATGATCTACGCCCTGTTGGGACTGGGGGCCGGCATCGCCCTGGGAGCCTGGTTCCCGGTGGTGCCGCCCATGTACAGCAAACTGGTGGCCGTGGCCTTCATGGGCTGCCTGGATGCGGCCTTCGGAGGGTTCCGGTCCTCCCTGGAACGGCATTTCGACCTGAAGATCTTCCTCAGCGGCTTCTTCGCCAACGGGATCTTCGCCGTGTTCCTGTGCTATTTCGGGTACCGGCTGGGGATGGACCTGTACTATGTGGCCATGATCGCCTTCGGCCTGCGGATCTTCAACAACATCGCCATCATCCGGCGGCTGCTGATGGGAAGCTGAAAGGCCGCTTCGCGGCCGTCAATGGTCAATGGTTACTGGTCACTGGCCGAAGGAGGGAATCTGCCGGGCAGATTCCTCTGAACGTTCTTCTTTCAGACCGTTAAAATTTTCCCCAAAATGGGGATGAAATATTATCTGTTAAATGGTATACTAGATATAGTGTACGAAGAAACAAGTATCTTATCACACAAATAGATGAGGAGGACCATGAAACATGTTTGAGGCAGACAAAGATACGATGGATCAGCCCCTGGAAAAAATCAAGGTCATCGGTGTGGGCGGTGGCGGCAACAACGCCGTGGACCGCATGATCGAAGCCGGACTGCAGGGCGTTGAATTCGTCGCTGTAAACTGCGATGCGCAGCAGCTGAAAAAATCCAGCGCCCCCACCAAGATCCAGATCGGTGAGGACGAAACCAGAGGCCTGGGTGCAGGGGCCAACCCGGAAGTAGGGGAAAAATCTGCAGAAGAATCCAAAGATGTACTGGCAGAATGCGTGAAAGGTGCTGACATGGTCTTCATCACCGCAGGCATGGGCGGCGGTACCGGTACCGGTGCAGCCCATGTGGTGGCGGAAATGGCCAAACAGGCCGGAGCCCTGACCGTTGGCGTTGTGACCAAGCCCTTTTCCTTTGAAGGACGCCGCCGTTTCAACGTGGCTGAACAGGGGATTGCCAACCTGAAAGCCAAGGTGGATGCCCTGATCACCATCCCCAACGACCGTCTGCTCCAGGTTGTGGATAAACGGACTTCCATGAAGGATGCCTTCAAACTGGCCGATGATGTGCTGCGCCAGGGCGTACAGGGCATCTCTGACCTGATCAGCGTTCCCGGCCTGATCAACGTGGACTTCAACGACGTGAAGGCCGTTATGACCAACGCCGGTTCCGCCATGATGGGCATCGGCACCGCCAAAGGGGACGAAGGCGCTGCTGCCGCGGCTGAAAACGCCGTGAAGAGCCCGCTGCTGGATTCCACCATCGAAGGCGCCAAGGGCGTGCTGCTGAACATCACCGGCGGCCCCAACCTGAGCCTGATGGATGTGAACGAAGCCAGCAAGATCATCACCGATGTGGTGGATCCTGACGCCATCATCATCTTCGGGGCCAACATCGACGAAAACATGGAAGACGAAATCCGCGTCACCGTGATCGCCACCGGCATCGACGAAGGGAAACCCTCCGCTGCCAACACCCCGAAACCCGCTTCCTTTGTGAAACCCCAGACTTCCACCAGCCGCATCACCAAGGCTGCCGAAGAAGCTGCCGGTTCCAAAGTAAGCAGCTTCACTTCTCCCACTTCGGAGATTCCGCCCTGGATCCGCAACAAATAAGGAACAGGGGGTGTAGGTTATGAAATGCCCATTCTGTGGCTGCGAAGACAGCCGTGTCATTGATTCCCGTTCCGTTGAAGAGGGGGCGTCCATCCGACGGCGAAGAGAATGTCCCCGCTGCGGACGGCGTTTCACGACTTACGAAAAATATGAACAGATCCCTCTCCTGGTCATCAAGCGGGATGGCCGGCGGGAAATGTTCGACAGCAAGAAAATCCTGGCCGGACTGCTCCGGGCCTTTGAGAAACGGCCCTTTACCTACGAGCAGATCCAGTCCCTGACGGCCCAGATCGAAAACGAGATCCGGGCGTCCGGGGAAAATGAAGTGAAATCCACGAAAATCGGAGAAGTGGTCATGGCCCATCTGGAAAAGATCGACCAGATCGCCTACGTGCGGTTCGCCTCCGTGTACCGCCAGTTCGCCGACGTGAACAGCTTCATGCAGGAAATCCAGAATATGCTGGATAAAGGGAAATAAAAAATGCTGCATGTGTGGAATCCACATATGCAGCATTTTTTTGTCAGCTGACCGTTGACGGGGGGTGTGAAAGTTTTTTCACACCCCCTTTTTTCCATTCATGCCGGTAAAATGCCCAATAATGACCTTCTTTTTCCACTTGGGAAGGAATTTGCTCTTTCCTTCCGGAAAGAAAGCGGGGAAAGGAGGTGATTCCATGGAATCCATTCTGCAAAAGGAACGGTCCCTGACGGACCTGGAACGGGAGACTTTCTTCCGGCGGCTGGGGCTGCTGCTCCAGGGCGGCCTGCCCATCCTCCGGGCACTGGGAGCCCTGGAAGGCCACAGCGGTCCGGCGGTGAAGAAACTGTGCCGGAGCCTTGCCCGGAGCCTGGGCCGGGGCTTTTCCCTCTCCCAGGCCCTCCGGCAGCAGGAACGGCAGGCGGGGAATCTGGCGGCACCTCTGGCCGCCGCCGGGGAAGCCAGCGGCCAGCTGCCCCTGGTGTTCCGGCATCTGGCGAACTTTTATCAGAAAAAACGGGAGAATCAGAAAACCGTCCTTCAGGCCTGTCTCTATCCAGCCCTGGTGCTGACCCTGGCCCTGGTACTGGGCGGGGTGTTCTGCTGGCTGGCTCTGCCCCTTTTGGGGGACCTGTACGGGACCCTGGGGCTGGTGCCTCCGGCCGGGTTCCGGCTGCTGCTGGCCCTGGTGATCCAGATCCGGGACCGGCCCTGGCTGCTGGGAGGGGCCCTGGCCCTGGGAATCCTGGGCTTCCGGCAGCTGTGGAAAAGCCGGGAGAAGTGGATGGCCCGGCTGCCCCTGGTGAAACCCCTGGTCCGGACCTTCTGGGAAATCCGCTTCCTGGGGCTCCTGTCCCTGCTGCTCCAGGGCGGCCTGCCCCTGGACCGGGCCCTGCCCCAGGCGGGAGAGATCCTGCCCCCGGGGCCCTTCCGCCGCTGCGCCCTGCTTTCGGAAGCGGCCCGGCTGCTGGACCAGGATTTCCAGGCCCGGCTGAAACAGCTCCGGACCCTGCTGGAACCGGTTCTGCTGCTGGTCCTGGCCCTGGGCTGTGCCGGTATGCTGGCGGGGCTCCTGTCCCCGCTCTTTGCCCTGCTCCAGGGTCTGCCCCTGCTGCCCTGATTTTTTGTCCGTCCGTACCTGATTTTTATCAATGAAAGGAGAAACTGTCATGAACCAAACTGCAAAAATATCCCGGCGGAGAAAAGAACCCGGATTCACCCTGATCGAACTGATCGCCGTCCTGGCCATCATCGGGGGCCTGGCCGCCTTCCTGCTGCCTTCCATCCGCAGTGCCATGGACCGGTCCAAAGACAGCCAGCTGATTTCCGACCTGGCCCTGCTCCAGAGCGGTGCCCAGCTGTACGAACTGGAAATGGCGGAGAAGCCCCGGGACATCCAGAGCCTGGTGGAGAAAAAATACGTGCCCAACCGGGATTACAGCCGGATCACCCTGGAACAGAAGGACGGGGACTGTGTGTTCACTGCCACCCTGAGCAGCGGGGAAAAGGTGGCCAGCGATACCCTGGGAGAAAAGAAAACAGCCGGGGAGGGGAAGGCATGAAGACCCGGTACCGGCGGCAGCCCGGCTGCCTCATGGCCGAACTCCTGGGGACCCTGGGGATCTGCCTGGGGCTGACCCTGGCCCTGGTGCCCCTGGGAATCCGCTGGCAGGCCCTGGCCGGGAGACTCCAGGTGCAGCTGGGAGCCCGGGCCGCCGGCAGCACCTTTTCCGCCCTTCAGCAGCGGGCCCAGTACCTGCACCAGAACCATGTGCGGTTCAACACGGCCCCGGACGGGAAGCGGGTGTCCGGATTTTACGGCACCCGGCAGAAAACCGTCCTGGATTTTCCCGCCCTGGGCCTGGGAGGCTGCCGGATCCGGACCCAGGAAGGCGGCTTTGCCCCCTCAGGGAATGGGGAAGAAGCCTTTACCCTGGCGGTGTACCAGGGGGATCACCCCAAACGGTATCAGCTGGTGACCTTTTCCCCCTTTGTGGGACGGATGGAATACCATGGGGCCCGGTAAGCGGCAGGGAGGCTTCCTGCTGCTGGACGGGGTGCTGGCCTGTTTCCTTCTGGCGGCCGGTGCCCTGACCCTTATGCTGGGCCTCCGGACGGGGGTACGGATGATCCGGCTCCAGCGGAACCTGGAAACGGTCAGCCGGGAAGGGACGGCCCTGCTGGAAGAGGAGGGGCTGCCCTGGGGAGAAACCGGGGAACGGACCCTTACCCAGACTATGGTGCCCCAGCTCCCCGGCACGGTGCTCCGGACCCTCTCTCTCCACAGGCCCGGGAAACCCGCCCTGCACTTTGCCCGGTATGAGAAAGAGTAGGGGGAGCATCCTGGGGGAAGGACTGGGAGCCCTGGTACTGGTGACCCTGGTGCTGGCCCGGCTGCTCACCGGGCTGCCCCCGGCGGTCCGGGCTCTGGAGACGATATGGACTCAGGGTGAACTGGACCGGCTGGAACAGGACCTCCAGGCCCGCTTGGAAAGCCGGTTCCTGTTCGAAGGAGACCAGGTCCGGGTGTCCCAGGGGGACCACGGGACCGAAGTCCGGCTGTACGGACGGCCGGATGCCGCCTGGGTGTCCTGGTTCGTGATGACTACGGGGAAACGGCCCTGGCCCACCCTGTACACCAAGGTGTGGCGCCCCAGGAAGCAGAACCCGGTGAGCCTGCCCCTGACTCCCGAGCATGTGCGGGCGGAAGGGTTCCGGGCCAGCATCCTGGAGCCCGGCCGGCTGGCCTGGGAACTGACCCTGGTGGACCGGAAGACCGGGGCCCGGAAAGTGTGGAAGGAGGTGTTCCGGTATGGCCGCTAAAAGGCGTCCGGGGATGGTGAGCCTGGCGGTGCTGGTGGGACTGGGGCTGCTGACCACTGTCACCGCCGGACTGCTGGGGGTGACCCGCCAGGCTCTGTACAGCTGGCAGCTGAAGGAGGAAGTCCGGCAGGCCGCCTATCTCTTCCGGAGTCTGTGCCGGGTAAGGGAAGGAGAGCCCCTGCTGGTTCCGGGAGAACACCGGGCCCTGGAACCGGTGGTGTTCCGGAAAGACCGGCCCGGGGTATACGGTTCCCTGACCGGTCTGGCCGACGGGCCCATCCGGGAAGAGCGGATCCGGCTCCATCGGGATACCGGAGAAGAGCTGATGGCCGCCAGCCGGTATGAAATCACCATGCCCGGAACGGAAAAGGGAGAAACCTTCCCGGAAACCGGCATCTGGGCAGAAGGACGGAAGCAGGGGAAACTGTGGGTGGACTGGTCCCGGTTCGGCCGGTGCCGCACCCAGACCCTGCCGGACACCCGGCGGATGGAAGTCCCCCTGGAAGGGGTGTTCTGTTACGGCCGGGAAACCCTCCAGTGGCCGGAAAAAAACGGAAAGACCGCCCTGCTCCAGGGCAGCGGCATCCTGGTCAACCGGGGAAGCATCCGGTTCCGCCAGGGTTTCCGGTGCCAGGGGGATTTCCGCTTTCTGGCCAACGGGGACATCACCGTCCACTCCGGTGCCCGGTTGGACAAAGTCTACCTCTGCGCCACCGGCACCCTGACCCTGGAAAAAGGGGCCAAGGTCAAAGGGATCCTGGCCTGCCGGGGCCCGGTAGTGATCCAGGAGGGAGCGGAGTTTGAAAAGGATGAGAGTGTGATGGGTGTATTCTGCACGAAGGCTAACGCATAACCCAGGCGCACGATATGGGCCCATCTGCTTTGTCTGCGGGAAATTTGGTCCGCGGCATGTACGTCCATGTACTATGCCATGAACCAAATTTTCCGCTTTCGCGCATCTGGACCCATCTCGTGCGCCTGGAGGGAGTCGGGGGTGCGGGTACTATGCCCCAGCCAAAATTCGCTGCTCTCGTGCATCTGGACCCATGCAGAGTGAAGAGAAGCGGCAGAACCGGAAGATCCATTGGGGGGCCGTAGGGGCCGCACGCCGGGCGGCCCGGCAGAAGCTGCGGCCAGTCTGCTTGTCACGACTATGCTGACCGCTGACTTCTGACAGGCCCGAAGGGCCGGTTCGCCCGCTCCCCGTTTTTTTGACCGGCAATGACAATTTACATACGTATGATTACGTGATAAAATAAAAGAGGTGAACACGTGCGAACGGCAGAACTGTTGAAAATCTTAAAACGGCATGGCGTGTTTTTGCTCCGGGAGGGAGGAAGACACAGCCTTTATTACAGTCCATTGACCGGCAAAAAGATCCCGGTCAGCCGGCATGCCAGGGAAATCCCCGCAGGGACAGCCCTGCGGATCCTGAAAGATGCCGGTATCGACAGTGAGTGAAAACAGGAGGTTCCCATGAAAAAATGGTATCCCGCGATTGTGACCCACCAGCCTCCGGAAGAAGGGTTTCCGGCTGGCTGTTACAGTGTTGATTTTCCCGGAATGGATGCCTGCTACACTTTTGGGGCAACCATGGAAGAGGCCCTGGAAATGGCAGAAGATGTGCTGAACCTGCGGATGGTGGAAGCCGAAGACGCAGGGGAGAAAATCCCTGCACCGCCCAGCCTTGAATCCATCAAGGTTCCCCCTTCTTCCTGCCTGACCCTGATCCAGGTGGATACCCTGGCATACCGCAAACGGAATGACACAAGGGCCGTAAAAAAGACCCTGTCCATTCCCCGGTGGCTGGATACCCTGGCCCAAAAGAAAAACATCAACTTTTCCAATGTGCTCCAGCGTGCGTTGATGAGGGAGATGGGGATTGGGGGATAAGACGTCTGGTAGGGCTGACGTATAACCCAGCGCCTGGAGGGAGTCGGGGGTGCGGGTACTATGCCCCAGCCAAAATCCCCCCATCTGGCATTTACAACGATGAACGACGAACGACGAACGACGGGCCGCCAGCCTCCTCTTGCAACTTTTCACAAATTTCATCTTTCTTTCCCGGTTTATCGTGTAGAATAGAAGGGAAGCTTAAGAAGGAGGAATCCATGATGCATCTGAAAAAATCTGCGGCGGCACTGGCCCTGGGACTTTCCCTGGCCCTGCCTCTGTCCGCGTTTGCCTTTGGCCATACCACCCTGCTGCGCCAGGACTATTCTGAAGGGAAGGCATCCGGCCAGGTCCCCTTTGTGGACGGGCTGAAGGAAGCCAATCTCCAGGCCAACCTGAACCACCTGATCAAGGAAAAGGCCAATGCCCTGGGCCGGGAGGCCGGGGGCAAGGCGGTGCTCTCCTATGAGGTGACCATGAACCGCCCCACCCTGTTCAGTATCATCCTGAAGGCGGAAGGGGACCGGACGGTGTATGCCGGCATGAACCTGGACGTGACCGGAGGCAAGGTGCTGGAGGACAAGGATCTTTTGTACACCAATGCGGCGGAGTACGCCCAGTACCTCCAGGGGAAAAACTACGTGTTTGCCGAAGACGGGGTCCGGATGGCGCCCCAGCCGGGAGGACCTCTGGATACCACCATCCCTTATACGAAACTGCTGAAGGCCATCAACGTGGCGGAAGGGGCCCGGCTGCTCACCAGCTACAAACTGGACAGCAGTGCGGAAGACATGACACTGGACCTGAAGGCCGGGGAACTGGTGGCTCTGTACATGGAAGCCAACCCCACCAGCGGCAACCAGTGGGTACTGGTGGACCAGAGCAGCCAGCCGGGATTCGTGAACCTGGGCCATTCTTTCACCCTGCCGCTGCTGAATCCCACCGGCCAGGCCGGATCTCCCGGGGTCACCATCCTGTTCGCCGGGTTCAGCCAGCCCGGTGACTACCAGATCAAAGCCGTTTACACAAAAAAAATGGCCGTCCCCCTGAGGGAACGGGTGTTTCGGTTTAAGGTGAAATGAACTGGATTTGTCAGCTGACAGTTGACAAGGGGGATGTGAAAAAATGATTTTCACATCCCCGTCACTAGTCTCTAGTCACTAGTCTCTAGCCGATGGAAGCCAGCTTACGCTGGCAAATTTAAGGCGCTGTGAATGATTTTTTCACAGCGCCTCTTTTCATTTCCCAAAATACTCCTCATAGGCCTGGATCAGCTGGCGGGCGATCAGGGGATCGGCGTACCGGCAGATCCGGGCCACATGGAGATATTTGTGGCCGTACTGGGGCGGCAGGATGATCATGGCATGGAAATTCCACATGTATTTTCCGTTGGGCATCCGGGACCGGAAATAGTCGGCGGCCGTGTGGTTTGCCGGATCTGCCCGGCTTTCCAGATTCCGGTAGCTGCTGAATTCCATGAACCGCTGCTGGTCGTCCGGGTGGATGTATCCCTCCGTATAGGCGTGCCAGGTTTCAAAGGCATTGTAGATCCGTCCAGGCTGGAACTTGGCGTCCCGGCACCAGAAGGTCAGAAGCTGGGCGGTTTCTCTGTCCCGGTCCAGCAGGGTCACGGTGTTGTACAGCTGGTAGATTTTGTCCCGGAGCCCTTTCAGCTTGGCTTCCTGGAGCATGTCCATGGAGGTGGTGATGTTCTGGAAACAGCATTTCAGCAGCCAGCAGTTCTCGTGCCGGGCGATCACTTCCACCTGGAGCCACATGAACTGATTCCCTTCCTGGAAGGTGGTGGTTTCCCGGCGGCCGCCGTTCCGGATGCTCTGGATGATGCAGGAAGAAAGTTTTTCCCACAGACCGGTTTCCGTACTGTTCAGGGCATTTTCTGTCTTTTGCACCGTGGTCAGTCCCATGGAGGCCAGGGATTTCCGGTAGCCGTCATTGGCGAACAGGAACCGGAAATTGTGTTCTTTCGCCGTGTTCTGCCGGAATTCCACCAGGGCCAGGGGTGTATCAGTCAAAAGGTCCACCTGGGCAGCCCGGTCAAAGTACTTCCGGACTTCCGGAGTTTCGTGGATCAGTCCCAGGTCTTTCTGCACCACTTTTTCCCGGGTCATTTCAAAAGGTTTGCTGAACAGAAAGCCCTGGAGCAGGCTGCAGCCGATGTTGCGGAGAAATTCCGCCTGGGCTTCGGTTTCCACTCCTTCAGCCAGGGTCTGGATGTTGAGGTCCTTGGCCATGCGGATCACGGATTCCACAATGACCCGGGCCCGGTCCGAGAACCGGCGGAGGAATTCCATATCCAGTTTGATGGTGTCGAAGGCATAATCCTTCAGCACGTTCAGGGAGGAGTAGCCGCTGCCGAAATCGTCCATCCACAGGCTGTAGCCGTCCTGGCGGAACTGGTCCAGGATGGGGGCGATGACGCTCATATCCTGGACAAAGACGCTTTCGGTGATCTCGATGGCCAGGTTCCCGTGGGGGATACCGGCCCGGTCCACCCGGCGGCTGATTTCCGCATGGATGTCACAATCGAAGAAATCCAGCCGGGACAGGTTGAAGGAAATGGGGACGGTGGGAAACCCCAGATCGTTCCGGGGTCCGTACAGGGAGCAGATCTGGTCCACCATATACAGATCCAGTTTGTGGATGGCATGGATTTCTTCCAGGGCCGGGATGAACGCGGCCGGGGAAATCAGCCCGCGGACCGGGTCCTGCCACCGGGCCAGGGCTTCGTAGCCGGCAAGGGTTCGGGAAAGCGCCCGGACCACGGGCTGGTAGTACAGCCGGATCCAGCCTTTTTCAAGGGCTTCGTCAATATGGGTTTGGATGTACTGGCGGAGTGCCGGAACCGCCGTCCTGTCTTCTGATGGACCCGGCGCAGGAGGCATGGTGACGGGCATGGGTAATACCTCTTTTCTGATGGGGTGGCGCAGATTCATATTTTTGATATCCATAAGTATAATACAAATACTTTAAAATACAACTGGTTTGACAGGAAAAAGCCCAGGATTTTATCTCAGAGGAAATCTGGCCAGCAGGGCGGGAATATGGTAAAATATAAAGTCACGGATTGAACGTAAAAAGGGGCCTGCCCCTGCTGGATCATAAAGGAGTCAGAATGGAAAGAAACGATATCGAACTGCTGTCCCCGGCGGGCACCTGGGAAGCTTTGGAAGCGGCTGTCTTCGCCGGCGCCGATGCGGTGTACCTGGGAGGGAGCCATTTTGGAGCCCGGGCCTATGCGGAAAACTTCGGGCCGGAGGAAATGACCCGGGCCATCCGCTTTGCCCATCTCCACCGGGTACGGATCTATGTAACGGTGAACACCCTGGTGGATGACGCGGAAATGCCCGACCTGGGGGAATACCTGTGCTTTTTGAGCAATATCGGGGTGGACGGGATCATCGTCCAGGACCTGGGGGTGATCCGGGTGGCCCGGCAGGTGGCCCCGGAACTGCCTCTCCACGCCAGCACCCAGATGACGGTGACCAATTCCGCCGGCGCGGTGTTTACCTATCACAACGGCATGGAACAGGCGGTGATGGCCCGGGAAACCACCCTGAAGGACCTGAAGACCGTGTGCAGCACCACTCCCGGCAAAATCGAAGGGTTCATGCACGGGGCTCTGTGCGTGTGCTACAGCGGCCAGTGCCTGATGAGCAGCCTGATCGGGGGCCGCAGCGGCAACCGGGGCCGGTGTGCCCAGCCCTGCCGGCTGCCTTACACCCTGGTGAACAAAGAGGGGAAGGACATGCTGGCCAAGGTGGATGCAGGCCATTACCTGCTGTCTCCCAAGGACCTGAACACCCTGGATGTGCTGCCCCAGCTGATTGAGACCGGCATCCGTTCCTTCAAGATCGAAGGGCGGATGAAGCGGCCGGAATATGTGGCGGTGGTGACGGACATTTACCGCCGGGCCATCGACAGCTATCTGGCCGGTCATTATGAAGTGCCCCAGGAAGACCGGGACAACATCGAACAGATCTTCAACCGGGATTTTACCACCGCCTATATGGTGAAAAAACCGGGCCGGACCATGATGAGCGACCGGCGGCCCAACAACCGGGGGGTGCTCCTGGGCCGGGTCCAGAGCCTGAGCAGGGATCATACCGCCGGTACCCTGAAACTGGACCGGGACCTGCACCTGGGCGACGGACTGGAATTCTGGGTCAGCGTAGGGGGCCGGGTGGGCACCTCCGTGGATCACATGACCGTCAACGGCAAACCGGTGCCGGTGGCCCGCTCCGGCAGCAGTGTCACCATTCCGGTGCCCCGGGGCATCCGGCTCAACGACCGGGTGTTCCGGACCTATGACAATGAGCTGATGCAGTACGCCGCCCAGTATTTCGGGGAAAACCACAAGAAACGGATTCCCCTGTATGCGGAAGTCACCGCCCGTCTGGGCCAGCCCATGGAAGTCACCGTCACGGATGAAGAGGGGAACACCGGCACTGCCCACACCGGGTTCATTGTGGAAAAGGCCCGGAAGCACGCTTTGGATGAAGCCGCCGTCCGGAAACAGCTGGACCGGCTGGGGACCACGGAATTTGCCCTGGGAGAACTGATCTGCCACCTGGATGAAGGGGTGATGGTGCCCATGAGTGAAATCAACGAAGCCCGGCGGGCTGCGGTGGAGGAACTGACCCAAAAACGGCTGGACGCCTTCCTGCCGCCCCGGAAAAAGGCCGTGTGGCACCGGGAAGTGCTCCGGCAGCGGGAAAACCACGGCACCCGGAAGCACAGCCAGCTCAGCGTGCTGGTGGATACCCTGGACAAGGCCAAGGTGGCCCTGGATGCCGGGGCGGATGTGCTGCTGGTGGGGGGCGACAGCTACAGCCTGCCCCTTCTGACCCTGGAAGACTACCGGACCATCAGCGGCTGGGTCCGGGCCCGGGGCAAACAGTGGATGGCCGCCACCAGCCGGATCGTCAGTGAAGGCCAGCTGAAATACTTCCGGAATGCCCTCAGCCAGTGGGCGGCCCTCCAGCCGGACGGGTTCCTGATCGCCAACAACGGGCTGGTGGAAATGGCCCGGGATCTGGGGCTGCCCCTGTGGCTGGATTACGATATGAACGCCTTCAACAGCCAGAGCATCCTGTTCTGGCAGGAACAGGGCTTTTCCGGCATCACCCTGTCCCCGGAGCTGACCCTCCAGCAGGTGGCGGGCCTGGTGAAAAAGAGCCCCCTGCCCATTGAATGTCTGGCAGAAGGGGCCCTGGAGATGATGGTCAGCGAATACTGCGTGGAAGGCAGCTTCCTGGGGAACCTGGACAAAGGCTCCTGCAGCTATCACTGCAGGGAACAGGGCTTCCTGGAAGACCGGAAGAAGGAAAAGTTCCCCCTGAAGCAGGACCAGTTCGGCCGGATGCACGTGCTCAACGGACATCCGCTTTCCATGCTGGCCAATGTGCCGGAAATGGAAAAGACCGGCATTGCCCGGCTGCGGATCGACGGACGGGATTATACGGCTGAAGAGCTGGGCGAACTGACTGCCCTGTACCGGGGTGTACTGGACGGGGATACCAAAGTGGAAGAAAACCGTCCCCACACCACCCGGGGCCATTATTTCCGGGGTGTGCTGTAAGAGAAGGCACTCTATGGCGGTGCGCCGGGTTCCGGGCACCCCCGATGGACCGTGGGACAAGGGTGCACGGTACCGTAGGGGCGGCAGGCCCGGCCACCCGCTTTTCAACATAAAGGAGATTCTATGGCGAAATTTGCTGTCAATACATTGGAATTCGACAAAGTGAAAACCCTGCTGGCGGACCAGGCCGGCACCTCCCTGGGCCGGAAACTGGCCCTGGATCTGGTGAGCTCCAGCCGGTTCGAGCAGGTGAAACTGGCCCAGGAGGAAACCGCCGAAGCCGTCCAGCTGCTGGACGAAGGGAAACGGCTGCCCCTGGGGGGCATGACGGACATCAGCCCCCTGGTGAAACGGACCCGGGTGGGGAGCATCCTGGAGCCGGAAGACTTCAAGGCCATCGGGGACACCATCGACGGTCTCCGTCATCTGAAGCAGTTCCTGCTGGAAGATACGGAAAACGCCCCGGCCCTCCGGGATTACGGTCCCCAGCTGGGGGATTTCTCCCGGCTCAGCAAGCAGCTGTCCAGCGCCCTGGATGAAAAGGGCAACATCAAGGACAATGCTTCCGTGAAGCTCCAGGGCCTGCGCACCGGGATCCTGGCAGCCAAGAACCGGGTGAAGGACAAGCTGAACAGCCTGCTCCACGACCCCAACAACCAGAAATACTTCCAGGATGCCCTGGTGACCATGCGGGAAGACCGGTACGTGATCCCCATCAAACAGGAATACCGGCTGAACTTCCCCGGGGTGGTCCATGACCAGAGCGCCAGCGGGGCCACCCTGTTCGTGGAACCCATGGCGGTGGTGAACCTGAACAACGACATCAAGAAATACCGGCTGGAGGAACAGGCGGAAGTGGAACGGATCCTCCGGACCCTCACCGGCCACGTGGGCAGCGAGGCGGAAAACATCCTCAGCTCCCTGGACATCGCCGCCCAGGTGGATCTGATCGGGGCCAAGGCGGCCCTGGCCCAGAAGCTCCACTGCTGCCGGCCCATGATGATCCTCCAGCAGCGGCTGCGGATCACCCAGGGACGCCATCCTCTCCTGGACCAGGAAAAGGTGGTGCCCCTGGACATCAACCTGGGAGACGATTTCACCACCCTTTTGATCACCGGTCCCAACACCGGGGGCAAGACCGTGGCCTTAAAGACCGTGGGGGTGTTCGCCCTCATGGCCCAGGCGGGGATGTTCGTCCCGGCCAGAGAAGCCATCCTGCCGGTGTTCGGGGGCGTCTATGCGGATATCGGGGATGAACAGAGCATCGAACAGAGCCTGTCCACCTTCTCCGGCCACATGAAGAACATGATCTCCATCCTGGACGAAGTCCGGGAAGGGGACCTGGTGCTGGTGGATGAAGTGTGCGTGGGCACCGACCCCACCGAAGGGGCGGCCCTGGCCATGGCCATGATCGAGTATCTGTACAAGAAGAAGGTGCTCACCATCATGACCACCCACTACAGCGAACTGAAGACCTTTGCCTACGAGCATGAAGGCATGGAAAACGCCAGCGTGGAATTCGATCCGGAAACCCTGCGGCCCACCTACAAGCTGCTCATGGGAGTGCCCGGCAGTTCCAACGCCTTCTACATCAGCAAGAGGCTGGGGCTGCCCCAGGGGATCCTGGACGAGGCCAGGACCTTCATCGGGGAAGGCCACAGCAATATGGAACGGGTGCTCCAGAACCTGGAAGGGGAGCGCCGGGAATACGAAAGCCGGAAGGACGAGATTTCCGCCCTCCAGCGGGAAGCGGAATACCTGAAGAACGAACTGACCCGGCAGAAACAGGATCTGGAAAAGAGCCGGAACGCCATCCTCCGGAAGGCCCGGGAACAGGCGGACGAACTGTACCGGAACGCCCGGCGGGAATCCACCTCCATCCTGAAGGAACTCCGGGCCAACCAGGACATGGTGGAAAGCCGGAAGGTGGAACAGCTGGCGGAACTGTCCCGGAAGGTGCTGAACAAGAACTTCTCCATTGACGGGAAGCCCATGCCCGAAGGCCAGGGGCTCACCAGCGGCAATGCGGCGGTGGGCAAGAAGGTGTACGTGAAGAAGATCGGCCAGAGCGGCACCATCGTGGCCCTCAACGGCAAGGAAGTTACGGTGCGGATCGGGATCATGAAGATGAACCTGAAGCTGAAGGACTGCCTGCTGCTGAAGGAAGCTCCCAGCCAGCCCAGGAGTACCCACCGGACTCTGAAGAAGAGCACCAGCCAGGGCCACAACCTGTTTGTGAAGAAGGCCCAGGATGCCACGGTACAGATCGATGTCCGGGGCAAAACCGTGGATGAGGCCATCCCTTATGTGGACAAGGCCATCGACGACGCCCTGCTGGCCGGGATGGACCGGTTCCGTCTGGTCCACGGGAAGGGCACCGGCATGCTCCGGAAAGGCCTCCTGGAATACCTGGACCAGCACCCCAATGTGCTGAAAACAGAAATGGCCCCCCTGAACGAAGGGGGCTTCGGCGCCACCATTGTGTGGGTGAAATGAAAAGGGGGTGTGAAAAAATTCACACCCCGGTCGTGGGCCGCCAGGCACGGGTCGCGACCCGCAATCAAAGAGGGTGTTGCACGTTCTGTGCAACACCCTCTTTTTCATTCATTTCATATCTTCCATCAGCTTCGCCAGCCGGCTCTGGGCCACATCGGCCTGGGTGATGGCGGATTCCGGTTTCCACCAGGCCAGGGACCAGGATGGGTCGTGGAGCCGGGAAAGGCCCACAGGCGTCCCGATGTCCCGGGGAGAGGCCCAGGAAAACAGGGTCAGATCGGGCTTGTACACGCCCAGCTGTTCTCCCGTGGGAGCCAGGGATCTGGTCATGGGCTGGACAATGGGCCGCAGGGGGATCCGGGGCAGCTGCACCGGCCGGGCAGGGGTCACGGGCGTATAGACGGGAGTGGGGATGGGGCGGTGGTTCTGGTAGCCTCCAATGGGAACCGTGGGACGGGGCAACGGGGAACCGATCCGTCCGGGCTTGGGCACCGGGATGGCCCCGGCGGCCAGCGCCGAGCCGCAGACGGAAAGCGCCGTAAGGATGGTCAGGAAAAACCGTTTCCAAATGGACTGTGTCATGGGAATCACCTCTTTGTTTCCTATTATACCATATTGCGCAGGGAGCTGCACAACCGGCGCCGGTGGTCCGTGTTGGGGGCCATGGCAATCTTAGCATTGCGATGCCGTAGGGGCGCCAGGCCCGGGCGGCCCGCCAAATCAGCAGTTGACCATGTGGCTTGCGGGGCGCCGGGCCTGCGCCCCCTACGGTTTATGCTGTTTCAAAATCAATTT
>OLGL01001355.1_pt1 | contig 24609 bp, 31 predicted proteins | sample 1605041 | NCBI WGS metagenome assembly OLGL01 (sample SAMEA3888905, study PRJEB22519) | human gut metagenome | biome: human gut; feature: human-associated habitat; material: faeces | place: Denmark | collected 2010 | reverse complement strand
ACTGGCACCGCCCTCAAGGACGGTCGGAACAATGGAAAAAATCTTGTAGATCTCGTGGTCGTTGGTTTCTTTGTTCTCATTGAGCTGGGTATCCACCGCGGTCTGCCCGGCGTCCTTAAAATCGATGCCGTCATTCAGAACCACCGTAGTTTCCTCGGAATCAGAGCCGTACATCTTCCGCCAGCTGTCCCGCAGCTGATCCAGAACGGGCTGAGTCACCTTTTTCCCGGCTTCGACCTTCAAAAAGCCCTTTTTCGCACCGGTTCTGACCATGCGATTCTCATATTTCAGGGCATTGATCATGGTTTCCAGCTGGGTAGGGCTCTCGGCTACCACACCAACGCCGGTTACGCCGTCTCTGGTGTTCCGAAGCACCCGCATGATCTCATGTTCCCGGTAGGAATTGCCTCCGATAAAGAATCGCGCAGTCTTGAAGATGGGATCTGACCCGATTTCTGCGCTTACCTGCATGGGGTCCACATAGTACAGGCCGTTTATACGGTTCTGGATCCAGTCCACATAGGTATATCCGTTGCCCGGCAGCAAATAATCCCGTATCAGAGTGCATTTCCACTGGAATGCATCCAGCAGATCTCCGGTTTCTTCGTTCAACAGGCGCAGCCGGTAGTCATCTGTGACCTCTTCCGACCGGCCGCCCTCCGTCCGGTAGAGCCGAATGGGGAGAGAGGCCACCGTTCCGGCGATGAAGCTGACGCTGCCGCTCACTGCCGGGATATTCAGGACCGAGCTGACCGTGACCTGGCTCCCGCCAAGGGCACTCCGGAGGGCGGTGTCCATCTGTGCTGCGGTTACAACCTGCTCCTGAGCCCTGTTCTCCGTTTTCCACCAATCAAAAAAGCCGATACCTCTCACCTCGAATCAAATTACCTGAATGCCCCAGTCCAGCTCTGTGTTGGACAGCATGGCCTGCTGCATCAGATATACAGCGATGATTATGGAAATGACCATGTCCACCTTGCCGGCGGACCGTTTTTTGTTGACATATTTGTTCAGGTTCGTATCCTCTGTGCACCGGGCGTTCTGGAAGTTGATCTCCAACAGCCGGTTCTCGTCGTATGCGAACTCCCGTTTCAGGATGGCCTCCCTGAGCAGTTTCGTGGGCGGGTGCAGCACAGAGGAATGCTGCTTGACCTCCACGCACTCCATTCCCTCAGCCTCCAGCTTTTGGACCGTGGAGATGGCATTATAACGGTCATAGCCCACCTGCATGACCTCCACGCCGTACTTTTCGGCCATACCCAGAATCCAGCGTTCCACGAAGCCGTAGTCAATGACTTCCTCGCCTTCAGCAAAACAGTTGCCAGCGGCGATCAGCTTCTTATAGTCCACATTCTCCTTCTTGGACTTAACCTCAATGCGCTCCTTCGGCAGGATACCCCATACCTTGGCGTGGATCACGCCATCGGCTTCTGTCACCATGGCCACGGAGGTGTTGTCATCTGTCTGGGAGAGGTCAAAGCCCACCCACACCCGGCGTCCCTTCCAGAACTCCAGATCTTCAGTGACCCGGCACCGCTTAACCTTCTGCACATCGATATAGCCCTCGACGCCGAGGCCTTTGTACATGATGTTGCAGTGCTTGCACAGGAAGTTCTCCCGCTTATTCTCATAGAGAATGGCCATGGTGCGGAGGTCTTTGATGGCCTCAAAGACCTCTTTGTTGTTCACCGCAACAGGGTTGGCCTGGTAAATAACCAGGTCATCGGTCTCCCATTTCTTTCGGAGCGCATCGTCCGGCTCATACAGCAGGGCGAAGACATTCTCCTTTTCCAGCACCTCATCCAGAACCTTCTTCGCGATGTCGATCTCGTCGATCATCACGTTGTTGTCATTGGGGTACTGGGTGGAAATGATGATGCCCAGCTTATTGACCAGTGTGATCTGGGAGGAGCGCATGGCTTCCACAGGATAGCTGTCCAGAGCGCCGGCCTCGTCAGCCAGAAAGATGTTGGCCAAACGCCCGTCCATGCCGTCATTGGAATATGCCAACGGCGTGTATTCGATCTCGTTGATCAGACAGGTGATCATATCCCTGTTGATCTTGAAATGCTTCGTCAGCGCCGGCGAGACCTTGATGATCTTCCGGACAGCCAGACGCAGCTCAGAAGACAGTTTGAAATCCGGAGCCACGGAAAAGAAACGGGAGAACTGAGGCTCCGTCAGCATACCCAGAATGAAAATCACTGCGGAGTTGAAGGTCTTGAAGTTCTTTCGGGCGATCTCCAGAATGGCGGTCTGATAGAACCGCCGGTCATCTTCACGGCGCCGGGTGCAGAACACGGCCACGATGAGGAACCAGGCATAATCCTCCATGCCTTCATACATGGAGCAGTGCAGATCCGGGTGGACCATCAGCTTGAGCAGCTTGCAGATTTTCCGATAGGCCTTCTCGCTGACATAGGCGTCCTTGTGCTTGCCGTCGGCGATCTTCAACCACTTCTTGGCCTGGAGCTTAACATACTTTCCGACTTTCCGATTGCTTCGCTGCACGCACCACTTGGAGTACAGGTATGCCCGGCTGTCTTTAATCATCCTCGCTCAGGGCCGCCATTAGGGGGTCCTTTTTCTCCTTCTGCTTTTGCGCGGCCAGATTGCCGATCTTGGCCCGGGCCTGCGGGGAAAGGCACAGCTCGTTGCATCCTCTCCACAGATCGCTCTGATATTTGGCCCGGCTGTTCTGCAGCGCTGTGTTGATGATGAGCTGCGGGTTGGCGTCTATCATGTTGTTGATGGCGCGGAGCCGATCGATGGCCACCGCAGTACTCTCCAGCACGAATACATCCAGCCGCCCCAGGATCTCGCTTTCTGCCAGCCCATCCACGATGAACTGAAAGATCTCCCGCTGCTCATCCGTCAAGCAGGCCGGCGGATCTGGAGGCGTATTCTCTCCGCGCAGCTTATTCTCCACATCCTGGCGGATCGCCGCATCATCCCCGGCAATGGCACCGGACTTTACTTTTACCGATTTCGCTGGGCGAGCCACAGCTCCTGCCTCCTCCCCAATTTCCCATTTCTAAATTTCATCGTGTCCCGAGGGCCGCTGTTGGTCTTGACATCGACCCGCCGGCAGGGATCACTCCCACCGGGGGGATGTCTTAGCCAGGTCGTGGAGATAGTCTCTTGGTATATCCCCGTCCTCCGCCATCTGATGATGCCGACTGCAACAGGTCAACAGGTTCCCATCATCCAGGCGAAGGTCAAATCTCTCCTCCAGCGGCTCAATGTGGTGTACCTGCAGCTCCTGATCCAAACCAGGTGTGCCAAACACCCCATAGCTTCCCTCGTTGCATATCCGGCAGAGATAAAAGTCCCTCCGGACTATGCTGCTCCGTTTCCGCTGCCATGCGTAGGTCTTCCGGAATGAGGCAGTCTTGCTATTCCGGTGCTTCGCCGGCTTGGGTTTCTTTGGACAAACATAATTACTCGGATGGATCCGACCGCAGTATCTGCACGACTTTAACATTTTCATTCCTCCATCTAGAAAAATGCCCAGACCTACCTGATATAGGCCTGGGCATTTTATGATTCACCGATACTCATCCCGCCTCGGTGAAACGGCGGGTCAAGAAAGGAGGTAAAACCGTTGCGCCGCTTGCCCAATAAAACTGTAGCACAGTTTTCTGAGGCCGTGCCCACCGTGGGTGGGCACTCTAAAAATTTTTTCTTCCAAGCAGATAGTCTGTGGACACACCAAAAAAATCCGCCAGATTGACAAGCGCCTCGACAGATGGTGCCTTCTCGCCCCGCTCATACAGACTGATCATGTTCTTGCTTAATCCACACAATTCAGCCAAGGTGCGCCGGCTCAGGCGGCGCTTCTCACGCAAAGCCTGGAGTCTCTGAGGGAAGGAGATATTCTGTTCCACACCCGCATCCCTCCCTACAGTGGTTTTTGGGGCCTGCTGATGACCTGAAATATTGTTATGAGCCATCGTGCGATTGGGTTTTTCCATTGTCCTTTTGCCTTTACACTTTGATACCTCTCCATCAGAGCCCGAAATAGTCGGCCATGCTGATCCGGCCGAAGGGTGCCACGCAACGCTTTCCGATTCGTCCGAATCCGGATCTTCGGCTTCCGGATAGAGAAAAGTTCCTCACCGCTCTTACGTGTAGAAGCGGGATCTATATATTCAGCAGCCGGTGTCAGTTTGATATGTTCCTGGACAGATGGCGGAAGATCGTCATATCGGTCACGGAGATTGCAATAGATCAGATATACCAATTCGTCCAGCTCCTCTACATTCTCCAGAATACCAATGCTGTCTCCCAGTACATCACTGATCCGCGCTACTGCACGCTGGACGGTCCGACATATTGTGGAGTGATCGACTTGAAGAAGTTGCCCTACCTCACGCACCGACAGCTGCTCGGAATAATACAGATAAAAGCAGACTGCTTGATGCGGAGTCAGGGCTGATACGAGGAATTTCCCAACTTCGGGGTCTGATACATCAAGCCGGTTGTCGTGCCGAAGCCGGTCCACGGTCATTCTGGCTTCAGCGAGTTGTCGCAGGTTATGCTGCGCACGCTTCAAGGTCCTGCACACAGTACTCTTATCAACTCCGAGCTTCTCTGCAATAACAGTTCGGTTCAGGCCACTACACCAGAGGAGCAGGATTTCCCGCTGCCGACTGCTGATAGAGAAAATACCTGTATGCAGCATATCGAGAACCTTCGACCTTGCCTCACCCGCTTCCTGATCGGAATCTTCACGGGTCCAGTCGACAAACTGCTGATAATCACCAGCGTTGAAGCGTGAGCTGAAGTCAGCTGTAACCATCCGGCCACGTGGTCCGATCTGTTGCTTTTTACCGGCCGGTCTTATCGCACGTAACTGCGCATTTACATCCAGAAGCTCCTCGTTCACCATGAACAAAGCGAAGTTGTCGCCCTTGCCTTGCTCCTGCAGCTCCATCTCATATTTTTTTCTGGCCAGCAGTTCTTGCTTTCTGGCCCGCAGTTCATCAATGGTCATCATTTATTCTCCTGGCTTTGAGCCCCAACAGAGTAAGGCCATTTTCCGGCCGCGGAACATCATAGTAACCAGACAGCAGGTGAGCAGCCTCTCGTGTGTCCCGTAAAGACTGACGGAGCGATTTCAATTCATCTGGCGTGAGATCGCCGTCTTTCTTGTGCCGTTCAACAGCCATAGCCAGTTTCGCTGCAGCCTGTTTATATTCAAAAGCCATCTCCTTCAAGGTGCTCATAATAGTGCTCCATTTCCATACCAAAATCTACAAAAAAACCGAGAAGAAAAATGGTATCAAATTTCCGCCTTTTCTATACCGGCTTCAGGGGCCTCGGATTTCGGTAACAAATTGCTTTGAATTTTTTACGGGGTGTTTTTGATGTGATGGAGCGCCGAAACCACAAGCGGTTTCGGCGTCCATTCAGTCAATCATCGGATGTGGCTTTTTTCGAAAAAAGTTGCAAAAATTCAAATAGCGAATCAGGCTTTTCACCCTACCTGTCTATAACTTGGGTGAAAAATCCGATTTCCGACTCTCCAAAAAGCCTTTGTTTTCAATGGGTTAAGGCCAATAATTCCATATCCCATTTTCAGCCTCTCAAAAAGGGTCAAAATGGGACCTTACGAATTTGGCAAAAAAGTTGCAGATTTTGCATATTTGCCAGGCAGCTGCCGAGGCTCAAAACGCCACTCTCGGGCGTCATCGCCAATCTTCTGGTACAGTCTGGCTTCGGCCAGCATCGGGGTGTCCTCACTGATGCTGAACTGGAAGCACTTCCGCTGGCAATTCCAGATTCCCCACTTGACGCCGGGCAGGCCCCGTTGATATGTTTCACGTTTCATAAGGCACCTCCGCGAAGATCTCTGCCACATTCGGGACAGAATTTATACTGTAGGACTTTCATGCTGTTGCGCTCTCGTGGATCCTTGGACTTGCACCGATAGCAGTTTCTCTCTCTTTGGGTTCTCTCGCGTGCGTCTTTTGCCAAAAGGCGCACGTATCCGGGTTCCACTCCCAAGGCCTGCTCCGCCAGCTTCAGGATTTCCCTTTCGTTGAAAACAGCCAGCTGGAGCTTCAGCTGCTCCATGGCTTCCCGGATGATGGCACATCCATTGGTGCTGCAGTTGTGCTCATGGCCACACCCCATGCAGGCCAGACTACCTGTTTCTACCTTCAGGCGGTTGAGGGCCTGGATCAATTTTGAAATTGTCATGGTTACTCTCCTCACTTTTTCTTTTTAGCCCGGCCGTGTTTCGGGGCGTGTCCAACAGGGACATAGCAGTCTTTCCCTCGATGATACGTCACGGTGTTGGGCGATCCGCAGGTGGCGCAGGGAATGTCAAAAGTGTAATCTGGTATGTTGGTCAGGTAGCGCCCGGCCTGCCCACACTCGCAGCGGGTATAGGCCAAATAGGGCTTTCTGAGTTCCATCTTGTGATTACAGTTCCGGCAGGTGTACTGTGTGATAGGTGCACGTAGACAGAAAGTCGCCTCTTTGTGGCAGGCCTCGCAACGGATATGCACAAATCCTCTCCACTCCACAGGTTTGTCCACTTTCTTTTTGTCCGCCTTCAGAGTCTGTACCGGCTTCGGCTCCGATATAGGTACTGGCAGCGGCTCGGGCTCCGAATCCGGCTCGACTTTCTCATCAGGCATCGGTTCAGAATCAGGTTCTTCGTCAGCTGGTACCTCTACCTCCGGAGCCTGTCCGGCTACGACCCCTTCCTGCACCTCCACATACCAGCCACAACTGCAGGTCCGCCGGAACGATCCGGCAGCCGTATCACACTCAAGGGTACCTTTCCCATTCCCGATTACCTCGCAACCGCACCTGGGGCACACAGCGTACAGCTCCATAAGCTTGATTGAGTCCTTAATGTTCACTGACTTGTTCCTCCTTCATCCACGGCCACGCGGGCACCATGGTGGCGTAGTTCCTGTCCATGATGCAATAGTTCCAATTTTCTTAATCCGGGGAGTGGCCATGCAGTAGAAGCAGTACTGCTGCAGCACCTTTCTGCTTGATGCCACGGTATCCCCATCTGTGGTGCATTTATAGAAGTCTGGGCATTGCTCACCATTTTTTCTGCATTCAGCCATTGTTGTTCCTCCGTTTCATCCATAGATACCTTTCTTAAAACCCATTCCAAACAGAACGACCACAGTATTCGAAACACTCAGCGTCATTGCAGTCATCCGGTGTCAGATCCTCGATGCGCTTCCGACTCCGGCTAATGAACAAGTCGGAATCCATAGGTGGCTTCGGGTTCTTGTCACGAAGAAGATGATCAACGTCAAGCACGGCTCCGTATGTACTGGGTTCGTGATCCCGGATGTATTGGAAAAAATAATTGCGATGGAACGGACAGAACGCACAGGCACTTGCCTTGGTATCCAATCCCCAATGCTCCAGGATGTACCTGTAGTTATCTGCCCGGACAAGCTGCATATCGACCAGCGGGTATTTATTGACGAACATCCGATTGGGATTTTCTTTGCACCGGTGCTTTTCTTCAAAGCTGAATCCCATGTGCATCTCGTGAGCCTTGACATCTTCCAAACGCAGCCTCTGGCCCTTGCGATACCCTATCAGCTCCCAGCGGACATACTTGGAGATCGTTTCCACCTTGTAGTCAAGAGTGCAGTAGCGCGGCATTTTGGATTTGTGTCCATCTTTCCGAAGTGTCCACCATGGAATGCTGATCGTGCGCCGCTCCCCGAAGTTCTCTACGAAGTCCTGATACAAAGGAGTGTCCAGAACTTTGAAGAAGATGCCGGCTGCCTCACAGGCCTTGCGGGTGAACTCCATCTGAGTGTGAACCCACAGTGGCTCCAGACCGAGATCACAGAAAATCACGGCATCATAAACAGGAACCATTGGATACGGTGCAGGGTCGTTCATGGCATTCTCACAAGCCATCAATGCAAGGGCGGTGGATTGCATCCCCGCGCCAAAGGACAGGATCTTCATCGAAGCCCCTCCCTCGGCCTGCCGTGATAGTAGATTTTAGCGGCCGTATATGTCCGGGTACACTCCAATGCCGGTAAATACAGATCCACAGCAGTCTTTCCGCCGCGGCGATAGATCTTTTTGACCTCACCGGTCAGTAGAACGCCGCTCGGCTTTCCCTCATCATCGAGAGTGCAGAAGCGAAACATCTCTCCAAGCAAACCAGTAAAATTGGCTCCACAAAATGTCTTAAACTCTTTCATATGGTTTCTTTCCCTCTTTCGTAGTGGTTAGTGGATAATCAACGCTGGCCTCGGGAACGGAGCACAGCGTACTTTCTTTGGGCCTGCTTCTTTCTCATGGCCCGACATTTGGGGCAGAGCTCCTGCTTTCTACGATCTAGAAACTCTCTGGCACACAGGCGGCAGTACTGTGGCCGGATCCGCTTGAACTGGGAGCAGCTGTCACAGTCTGAGCATTTCATCAGGCAGCCGCGGACATTGTCCCAATGCTGGCACATACCCCGCTGCCAAAAATCATCCCATCCAAGGTCATTCATACGCTTCCGAAGGATAGCGTCCAATATAGATAAGTTTTTTCGGACTTCAGTGCGTGTCCTGGAGAGGTTAAACCCTTGCCGAACGGTAGGCTCTGGAGCCCCCTGCCCCCATGGGCCGTCGCCCAGCATGGCGCGCACCTTGTCAGCATTCTCCGTCAGATATGTAAAGTAGACCTTGCCGCGGACAGCTTTCTCGGATCGATCGACCGCTTTCCCGATCATTTGGTAGCTGTCTCCATGCCGGATGCCTTCAGCAAGGGCCTGATAGTTGGCGTCGGTCCAAACGCTGTCCTTGCCATGATTATCTGCCCGTACCGGGCGTTCTTTCAGACCGAGATCACGACAGCGCCGGGCGATGGCACCTTCAGATCGATGGAGGATCTCCGAGAGTTCTGCATAGCCGTATTGCTGTTTCTTCAGAAGCCTTTTCAGCTGGCTATCCTCATCCATCGTCCACGGGTCTTTCCGCTGCAGGGCAAATGCTTGAAAGTCTTTGCGGCGCTGCTCTGGCACCCAGTCTGGCTCCTTACCAAGGGACAGCGGCTCCAATTTGGAAAAGTCAATGAAGCTTCGGTGCTTCTCAGCCCATTCCCAAAATTCATCCAAGTAGACAATCCGCCAGACGCACTTGTCTACCCTCTTGGTACGGATCGGGAGGCCGCGGTTCTTCACCCAGCTTTTCATCTGATAGGAATAGGACTGTGCATTGTCTGTCAGGGTCAGCATCAGCTGATTGAAAGTAACATAGTCGCCAGCACTCAGCATCCCACCAAGCCCAAGTCTGAAAGCGCGTACTTTGATTGCATTCACCGTCCGGCCAAGATGTCGGGCAAGGCCTGGGAGAGAAATCGCCCCCCAATGCTCTTCCAAATACTCTTCCTCCTCCGGCAACCATGTCTTCTTCGGCGAGCATCGAATCCCCCGGCGTTTGGCCCGGACGGCTCCCTCAGGACGGTCGAGCGCGGCGGCCATCTCGGCCTCTGTCTGGGTCTGCCAGTGATCGCGTATGTATTGCTCCTCTTCGGGAGTCCAATGTCGGTAGTTGCTCATAAAAATCGTTCCTTCAGAGTGATTTTGAGGCATGGGTTTTACTCTCTTTGCCGTAAAAATAGGCTCTGCAAATTGTAAAAGCATTGCGGCGCAAGAGCATCAGGCTTCGCTAATATACGTAGCTTCGTGACCGCATTTGGGATCTCAAAACACGTATCTTTTTTGGGCATTACAGCTCGTCCAGCGCGGGAAGCTGGATCCCGTCCATCACCTGACAGAGCCTCATACCGGCCTCGATGGAAGGATTTTTTCTGAAGGAACACTTAGCGCCTTCGGTGGCTTTGATTACTCGCACATGGTGGGTACAGAGTTTTCTATCAAACTCCATTTGACGTACCGCCCGATCATATTGGCACTTAATTCGGCCCTTCTCAGCCGCAGCTACCTCCCGTGTGATGATCTTGCTGTAATATGCGTGGTACACATGCCGCAAGGCCGTATAGGCCAGCTGATCAGGGAGGGAGAGATCTTCCGGCATCTCTTCTCCCCGCATAGCATCTCTCTCCCAAGGAAACTCAAAAATCTCGCTCATGGCGCCATCACCGCCGGCAGAGCCATGTACCACTGGAGAACGGCGATGGCCGCCTCGTAGCCTTTGCAGACAGTCCAGGCATATCCAAGTTGCCGCAGCTTCTCGCCCCACCATTCCTGATCAGGGCTAGTAGTCCCGTTTTCCTTTTTCATCTCGATGTACAGCCCATGGTACCGCCCCCGAGGAACCGGCAGGCAGAGATCCGGCACACCGTTTTTCACTCCCTGCTGCTTCAGGTGCTTTGCCTCTACAGGATCACGAGTGCCCCCGTTGGGAATGTGGTGCAACAGGGCCAGTTCCGGCCACTGGGAGCGAATAGCAGGCTGCTGTGTCCACTTGATGACAGCCGCCTGATGTTGGGCCTCACTCATTCCTCTGGCCATCCTCGATCACCTCCACATAATGGGTAAATGTTTTCTCTCCGGCCCGCTTCTCTTTGCCCTGACGGACGGTATAGCCATTCCGAGCCAGAATCACAATCATGGTGTCCCGATCCTCGGCCTTTGCAACTTTGATTTTCATAGGCGCCGACCTCTCTTCCTCGGATCATTGAACAGGCGGTTCAGAATTTGGTTGGCATCACCCTTGGAAAGCCCGGTAGCATCAAACCCTTTACAGCGGGTCTTGATGATCTGCAGCTGCTTGGCCGTGGCCGGGGCCTTGCCCCATTTCTTTACCAGAGCCAAATCCCACAGGCGACGGCTGTCCAAGTGATTTCGGATCAGGGAGAGATATACCTGGTCAATGGCATCCTGCATTCCGATCCGGCGGCCGTCCGGGAGATTGACCATGCCCAAAGCGTCCGGGCAGGGAATTACAATGCTTTTGGATTTTTCCAGTGAGCAGACCAAGGATCCATCTGGCATCTTGAAGAAATTGATGTCGTGGGTGTTGTAGCTCTGCTCCTTTGCCCAAAGGTCGACCAGCCTGATGTTCTTGATCCAGCTCTCCGGGCAGTCTCCGGCAGAAAGAATCTTCTCCGGCAGGTCAAAGAGATCTCCCTGAACTTCATCCGCTTTGCGGGGTGGAACATTCTCCATATCCAGCCCGAGAAGCGAGGGCGCCGTACAGAGGTTTGCTTTTCCGGTAACACCAACGCAATCGATCAGGGTCAATTTTTCTTTGCCTGGATACAAGCGCAGCCCTCGCCCAACCATCTGTGCATACAGGCTTTCGGACTGCGTGGGGCGGGCAATGATGACTGTTTCTACCCGGGGAATATCGGTTCCCTCGGTAAAAACCATGCAGTTGACGAGGCAGGGGATCTCGCCGGCAGTGAATGCCTGGATGATAGCAGCCCTGTCCTTTGTTTCTCCAGTGACCACCACAGCACCGGGGATTTTCCTTGCAATCTCCTCACACTGGTGGACAGACACAGCAAAGATGAGCGTGGCGCCTATGGACAGCTCCCGGTAGGCCTGGGCAATGGCGTCGGCTGTGCCATCCATCGCTTCCTCCAGCTCCCCGGGTGCATAATCGCCCCGCCTGGTCTTGACTGCGGAGAGGTCGAATCCGATGTCCACCCGCCGGCAGGTAATGTCGCACAGGTACCCATTCTGGATGCCCCAGCGCAGGTCGCGCTGGAAGATGATTTTCGAGAAGACATTGTCCAGACGCACCTTGTCGCCTCTGTTTGGGGTGGCGGTGAAGCCGATCATCTTCTCCGGCCGGAAATAGGAGAAGATGTCACGGTAGGTCCTGGCTGCTGCATGATGGGCCTCGTCACAGATAATCAATCCAAAATCCTCGGGCCCAAACCGGTCCAGACGGCGGACCATGGTCTGCACGCTGGCGGACACAACCTCCTCTCCGTTGCTGTGCTGAGAGGCACGCTCAATACCATAGGAACAGTCGAAGTACTTTCGAGGCTGCTCCACCAGTTCTTCCCGGTGGGAGAGAATGAGCATCCGCTCCCCGTGTCGCGGGATATTGGCAAAGGTAACTGTCTTGCCCAGGCCAGTGGCCATCTGGGACAGGTAAGCCCCGGGCGGCTGTGCCTCAATGGTGCTGATGCACTCTTTCTGATATGGTCTTAACTCCATATGTTTCCTCCGTAGTTGTGGGACCGTGGGACACCGTGGGACTTATGTCCCACGGGCAAAAGCGTTGCGCCGCAAGCCTTTGCGGGTGGGTGTGGGACCGTGGGACATAAAAACAAAAATTTCCCACGGTATCTGTATGTGTGTAAAACCTGCATACAAAATAATTCCCTATATAGCGTACATTTCGTGTCCCACAGTCCCACGGTACAAAAATTCTCCTCTGTAACCCTTGTGCCGCAATGGTTCCGAGCCGTGGGACATAAGTCCCACACCTGTACCGCATGTCCCACAGTTAAAGCGGCAAATCGTCGATTTCTTCATCCGTTTCAACCGCGGGGAGCAGCAGGCAGAAACACTCAGTCGGAATACCGTTGATGCGTTTCCCCTTGGTATTGTTACGGCCCCGGGTTTCAATCAGGTGTTCTTGCTTCAGATAGGAGATCATGGCCGCGGTGGAGTAGCCGGCCTCCTGCAGCACCCGCTCAAACACAGAGCGAATGATATAGGCACGGTTATCGTCAAGGGCACCCAAGACATCCACATGATCAGAACGCCCAACCAGCTGATTGCTATGTTGGGTCACCCAATCGCATAGATATCGGTACCCTCGATCGCCAGCAGAGACTGCCGCTCTGGAGGCCAAAAATTCTGAAATCTGCTCCATAGTCAGCGGGTGCTCAGTCCCTTGGAAAATCCATTCACAGGCCAGCTCATCCGCCAGAATGATAGCGGCGGCGGCCATGGCCTGTTTCTCTGTCGTGTCCATGTCGTTGAGTTTCTGGAAGAGCAGGCGGTATCGCTCTGTAACCCGCTCCAGAACGCCCGGCCGGTACAGTTCTTCCACGAAGATTCTGCCGGCAAAGCCATAATTCCGCTTGATGATGCCGGAAACTCTCATGCCGTCCCTGATGACAGCCTGAGCACTCCGGCACTCAATATCGATTACACGGTTTACTGCACCAGCGCCGGCGGCCTGACCTGTCAATGGGCTCTCTCCTGTGGTCAGGATGCAGTTTCTCCAGGTTGGCGTGAGATCCACACCACCGGATCGGTTTCCCCGAGTCCGGCCTACGCCCTGGGCAAGCTTGTAGACATCAAAGTTAGTTCGCCCCTTCAGATCCTTGGCCAGCTGCAGCTCATCCAGACAGAGGGGGAGGTTATTCAGGAAAGCGGCCGTCTTCTCCAACCCTACCGTTGTGCCGTCAAAGGTTTTCACATAAGAGCCAATCGCTGGGTCTCCCCATACGCTGGCAGCCACCATCAGAGCAACAGTTTTGCCGGTTCCGGAGTCAACCCCCCATAGGTGGACAAAGAAGGGTAGGCAATTCAGCGGTTCCAGCAGGGGTGAGGCAAAGGACGATGCCAACAGGATCCGCGCTGTAATGGACATCCCGCGTACCTCTCTCGCAATCTCGATCCACCGCTCAATAGACCCGTGGGAACGGATAGCTTCGAACATAGACTTAAAATTGGCATCACCATCAAAAATCAGGCCCTCTACAAATGGGGAAAATCCCTCCTCTGCGATATAACCGCAGCGGCCGATGGATTTGCGCTCTGGGATAATGTCATAGTTCAGGTTCTCCAGATCAGATATGTAACTGACAAAGGAGCGGGCTGTCTGGCTGGTTACAGCAACGCCGGCTCCTGCCAGTTCCGTTACCTTGTTGGAGTTGGCCAGAACGATTTTGCTCACAATGATTTTCCGCCAGATGGAGCCTTTCCTGAAGGCGAGCTTCAGCTTTTCCTCGCCGGTGTCGATATTCACGAGCCGCTCAACAGGCATGATGGGATGAGGACACGCCATCTCGTCGTTGAACCCGTTTTTCTTATAAATGCCACTGTCCCCGGCTTCCCAGTCCCCAGCGTTGAGCTCCAGAGGTTGTCCAGTGAAACTGGTCACATTGTCAATGTAAACGGTTCCACTCTGTACCTTCAGACTCTCCACATACCGCTTATACATTGCCTTGAAGCCCTTGAACTTCACGCTGTCGGCATAGGAGGCCAGTTCTGCCATCTTGGTAGCGTGGACGAATGGCTCTTTATGGAATTTGTAGAGGGCCTCGTATGGGGCCGGGGTTAAAAAATCATCTTTTTCAAATGTCCATTCGCCCATACAGTCATTCTCCTAAATGTTCATCCAACCAGTATTCCAGTATTGGTTGTCGCACCAGAGCCTCCATATACAATGGATGGAGCACTCTGTCTCCGGGCGCTGGTGCAAAATACTTCAAAACTTCCCACCAATATCGATGCTCTGCCGCCTTTTCGCGGTATTCCTGCTCAAAGGCTTCCCGTCTCTCCGCCTCCCGGCGCCGCGCCTCCAGGAGAGCTGACCGTTCGGCGTGAGTCGGCCGCTCCCCTGTAAGGCCAAGGGAAAAATCCATATTGAGCCGCACGCAGGCCTGACGGAAGTCAATGTCGAACAGCTTCATAACGAAGTCGATCACGCTGCCGCCGGCTCCGCAGCCGAAACAGTGCCAGCCGGTCTTGTTCCCGCTGTAGACCTTTAGACTGGCATGCCTGTCCCCTTGATGAAAGGGGCATTGGATAAAGCCAGAGCGGTCTGGATGGAAGCCGTAAAACTCGACTACTTCCTGAGCGGTGAGCCGTTCTTTAATCTGGCTGGCCAGATCAAAGCCAATCATCAGTATTCAAATCCTTGTAATTCAAAATAGCGTCCAGACGCTTGGTAGCTCTGCAATATGCACAGTGCTCGCAGCGTGTGGGGTGAATGCGTCCTTCCTTGATGGCCTGATACCTCGGAGCCAGATCTTCTACCTCGTGGAGCTTGGCAGCCAGATCTTCATCGGAGATATACAGAGCAGCCAGATCCGGAGAGTCCTCCTTTGTCCCGACGGCCAAAATGAAAGGCAGCATGTGTCCATCAACGGCTTGGTAGATAGCACCTTGAGTGTCATATCCCCATGCCTCCACAAATGGAAGCCGGCAGCGGTCTTCCTCAGACCACACGGCCGCCATATCCCGCATAGCCTTCTGATCCACGATGGCGCCATCGCAAAAGCCAAGAGCGGCCTGAGCTTTGGGGAACCTCTCGGCAATTTTCCTGCAGGTGTCACCGTCCAAAAGACTGTCAATCTTGATTTTGAACGGAACCCCTGCAATAAAGCCTGTTCGAATCACCTGCTTCTGTCCGGACATCAACAGGGAATACAGCTCATCTGACTCCATTCTTGCGATGATGTCCTGTGCCTTGAGGTATTCTGCCTTCAGCGTCCCGTCACGCTTGAACAGTTCCGGGTGCTGGGCCTGATAGACTGGCAGCTCCCCAGAGAACCAAGCGTCGATGTAACCGCCCACCAGCAGGGCTGGGGTGGTGGGTGCAACCCACTCACCCCGCAGCTCCGCCAGAGTAGCAGCCTCGCACCTCTGGAATGATTTGAACTGGCTGGAGCCCATATAGGCCATGTTGGTCTCCGGAGCATAATAGTTCTCACTGGTAACAATAGGCAGGCCCATTACAGCACCTCCTCGCCCTCGGCCTCCATATTAGGGGAACCGGTCTCATAATCTGGAGGCTGGATATCGCTTTCCGGAAGGCCGACCGGTTGCCTCCATGTCGGAGGCCTCCTCCGCCGCGGCCGCTTCCTCGTTCTCCATGGTCCGCTCCTTGCGCTTCTGGGCGCAGGCAGCGCACAGTGAAACACCATAGTTCTTTGTGGTATAGGCCGCCAGCCAGCGTGCATCCTTACCCATAGCAGGTGTGATTTCCTTTTTGCAGTCTGTGCAGTGGGGAACTGGATCCTGTTTCTGAATCCGAGGTTTATAGGGGCGGATACGAATCCCGTCTGTCAGGCCGCCATCCTGAGGATCCCGAACATTGTGATCCACATAGAGCTGAATCTGCTTTCCCACCAATGTGGAGGCCTTGGCATCACCGAATAGCTTCCGCAATGTCTTCCGGTTGGTGGAGTTGACAATCAGGGGGCGGACCTGCATGATGCCGTGTACCCGTTCTTCGGAGAAGGAGAGTACATCCTTGTTCTCCTTGCCGCGCTGGAGCGTCACAGTACCGTTCCAAAGGCCGGCAATGGTAAGCACCGGCTCCACGCCGTCATCGATGTCCTCAGCACCCAGGTACTCTGACTCCCGCATCTGGCCCAGACGCTCATCGCCCTTCAGCTGGCGAAGCTTATCTTTGGTCATCATGTAAAAACATCCTCCTCATCCTCATCCGTTATGCATCCGATCCCGGCAGCCACCAGAGCTAAAATGATATTGCATTCCTCATAGCAGATATTGGTGTCAGCCTTCACCATGATGTTCATAATTTTACTGGCTGCATCCATCAGTTTTGCCATGCGGAATGGCGTGACGTAGATGTTTCCGCTCTTTTCAATGCGGCTGCGCTCTGCTGTCATTCTCTCTGCGGGCGTCACAGCTCGGTCACCTCCAGCTCGTCGGAGTCCGTGACCCGAGTGGCGATCAGCTGCAGGCCCTTGGCCTTACATTTGGCATACAGCCGCTCACGGCTGCCCTGATCCAGTCGCTCGGCGCCATCCACCAGGATGATCCCCAGCTGGCCGGGCTTGCTGACGGTGATGTCCACACACAGTTCCAGCAGCTCCCCGTCAGAAAGGTTGGAGATAGGAAGACCGTGGATCAGGGGGATCCCATTCTCCACCGTCAAGCCGTCCACGGGAATAGTGGCGGTCTCCAGGATCCGCGCCGGCAGTTCCCGGGCCAGTTCGATTTTTTCCGTCAGCGCAACGGAATGGGCCGAAAGGTCTTCCACTTCCTTCTGCATATCCACCATGCGCTGGTACTCATTCAGGTGCTTCCGCATCTGCTCGGCCGTATCTACCTCGGCGGCCAAGGCAGAGGTATCTGCAGGCTGCCGATCAGCGTAGTCGTTGGCCACACCCATGTCCTTCTCCAGTTTGGCTACCGCGGCTTCATAGTTGGCCTGCGCAACAGAAAAACGCTCCTGCCGGCGCTGCTCCAGACCAGCCATTTTGTCTTCTGCCGCCTTGATCTCTGCCCGGAGGCGCTCAATGGTACCGGTGAGAGCTGTTCTCTGAGATGAAATCTCCCTGTCAATGGCAGCCAGCTCCATATCCCGCTGGGCTTCCATGCCCCTGATCTTCGACTCATAGCCGGACCTGAAGGTCTTGGCCCGCTCGATGACATTGTTCTGTTCACGCAGCCGCTCCAGCTCCCGGTACTTCTCACCAACAGGATAGGTGTTCCACTTTTCATAGTCATAACCAGCGGGGATGTCCTTGGCGATGTCTGCGATAAAGGCCTGCTTATTCCGGATGTCCCTATTCAGGTTCTGGCGGGATTGGAAGTACACACCGTTCTCCGCCTGAATGTCGGCCAGCACCTCCAGAATGTGCTTGGAGTAGTCCACTCCCTGAGGGATCTCCCCGAACTGCTCCCGGATCCAGTTCAAGTCCCATGAGAACTCGATGAGGTTCAGGATAACCCTGTTTTTCTCCTGCCGGCTGAGCTGGGGGAACTGCACCGGGTTCAGCTGCAAGGGAGTAAAAATCCCGGATAGGAATTCCGCCGGGCGGGTCTGGAGCATGGCCCCATCCTTCACTTTGATAGTGTCCGCACGGGTGGCCCTGGTCTTGCGATCGATGGTGAGGCCGGTATCAGTTTCAATGATGATCTCGCCCTCATCGGCGCCCTGATGGATGATATAGTCCCGGTCAGAGCGGTTCGTGAGGGCAAAGCGAATGGCGTCCAGCACCGATGTTTTCCCGCTCCCCTTGGGTCCGGTGATCTCCACCGAGCGGCCGTCGAGGGTGGTTTCCTTGATGCCAAACAGATTTTTGATGATAATCTTTGTGGTCTTCATTGACAAAGCTCACTTTCTCCCCTATGATGGGGGTGAAACAGATTGGTTTGTACCAGTCGGGCCCAGGCGGGGATCCTACACCCGCCTGGGCTTTTTCATACTTAGAGTGCGATAATGACAGAGCCTTCGCTGACTTCCTGCTGCATCCGCTCCTCCAGAAACCTCTTGATGGTCTCGCGGGCGGCCAGCTTCCACATCCCGCCGTCGGCCTCGATGAAGGAGATCCCCCGGTCGCTGACGCGGATCAGGAAAATGCTCTCCGGCTGCTCTACCTCCTGGAAGGTGCGGTAGGGACGAAGCTTTACAAGAGGACGGATCTGCTCATTGGTCTGAAGCGCAACGCCCTTCTGGGTGGTGATGGTGGTAGCAATGCCGTTGTCGTTGTAGATGACCTTGGCGCCAAGAGAGATGTCGCTGACCAGCTTCATAGCGTACAGGGTATCCGGGGTTTCCTGAAAACGGGTTCTCAGGGCAATCTGGGCTTCCTCAAACCCGAGGGTGTTCTTCTCGCCCCAGCCGGGGACATCCGTGGCCGCGGTTTCGTAGTACACCTGCCGGTAATACTGCTCCTCCTCGTTGGGCTGGCCAAAGCAGCGAACGGTCATGTGGTCGGGAATGGTGATGTAGAGCGGGGTGTCCATCTCGGAGGCCTCAGTCTTGACCAGCTTCACCAGTGCATCCAGACTGTTCAGCTTCAGGGTACTGGGATGGAAAATAGTCGGAAGGATCTCTTCCACCATCCCATCGTGGGTGATTGCGAAGGCGACGCCATCAATGTTCTGGATCTGCGGCTGGGTCGTCTTCTGGATATGTTCGATAAATTCTTTCAGCATGGCATATTCTCCTTATCCTGCGGTTTTGATGAGCTTGAGCATAGGCGGTGCTTCCTGATCGGGACCGTCAATGGCGGTCTGCCCGGGGATCTGCGGGACCATCTCCACAATGGTTTCCTCGTCAGCCACATAGAGCGAGGTGGTGACAGGGTTGGTAGCCGCCAGGGTAGACTTGGCCACGCAGCTGACCGCGATATTCTGCCGGGTGTCATCCGGCTTCAGCTTCAGGGTGATGGTGAGGGTGCGCTGGGCAGTGGCAGCTGTGTTGGGATCCAGGATGTTATCCAACAGGCGGGACATCTCATAGTCAGCCCTCTCCTGAATCGCACCACGGGCCATCTGAAGGATTGACTTCTGGGCACGTTCGTTCATGGGTGGTGTTCCTCCTTTCCTGTTTAGTAGGGCTCCTGCCCTCTGCCGGACGCCCGCCGCAAATCGCTGTTAAAAATCGGCGGGGCCGGCTCAAAGAGAGGTCATTGGGCGCCCCGGGAAGACGCCCGGCAGAAAGCAGGCTATTTCCATTGTCAAAGTGCGGTATATCAACGTGGCGGCGATTTCCCACGGAGCCGACGGGTTCCCGCGACGCCCCAGGGGGCGTTTCGACCAGTGCCCAGCTGGTCATCATCAGGCGGGGGAAAGCGGGGCCGGATCAGCCGACCAGCAATGCGATGGTGGTCACGGTGATGTAAAGCACCACGGCGAAGCGGAACAGGTTCCGGACAAAGCGGTCAAACTGACGGGCCCTGCGCTCCTCCTTCCGCCGGCGGCGCCGCATGACCCGTCGGTGGTACTCAACAGGGTCAGAGCAATGGCAGGGGTTCACATAGGTCTGGGCCGGCTCCCATTCGGCGTCCATGATAGGTGAAATATGTTCGTGCATTTCCTGTTCTCCTCTCTCTCACTCACAGATTGATTTTTCTGATTTGGCCATAGCCCGGTGACGACACGGTGGTAGACGGCCGGTTCCCGGCGGCAAGGTATTCAAGGAACTGATCGGCATCGACCAGCTTCTTCCGGCCGACGTGGAGAACGGGAATGGCTTCGGTAGCAATGAGCTGCCGGATGTAGTGCAGAGTTACTTCGCTGTCGGGATCCTGCTCCCGCACCAGCTCATAAAGCTTGACAGCGGTTCGCATACGAGGCATGGGCGATTCTCCTTTCGTAGTGGTTAGTGGCCTCTCTTATTGTTCGTGTTTCTGAACTTCTTGGGCAAAAAAATAATCAGGGATCTCACTGGACGGAATTTCGAGCAGCTGACAGGATTGAAGGATCTCCTGGCGAGAAAACTCTGCAGCATTATTGAGTCTTTGGCTAAGAGAAACCCTTCCCATCCCTAAAGCCACCGCAAAAGCGCTTTCGGTCCCATACACTTCGCGGATTTTACCACGCAGCTTTGAATAATTAAAAACCATCAGAACACCTCCTGTTCGTGTTTCTGAACTCAATATACCACTACCACTTGTGGTTGTCAACCTGAAATTTTCGCTTTTCTGAACACCGTTTATATTCTTGACAAATAATTGTTGCGTTTTCTGAACTTTGAGGTTATAATACCCCCAAGGGGGTGAAGATATGGCAACAATCGCAGACCGTATCAAAGAGGCGATGGAACTGCGGGGAATGAAGCAGGCCGATCTGGTTTCTTTGACGGGAATTGGAAAATCATCAATCAGCACCTATTTGTCTGGTGAATATGAGCCTAAACAGCGGAATATTTACAAAATCGCAAAAGTTTTGGATGTTAATGAGGCTTGGCTGATGGGCGAAGATGTTCCTATGGAACGGTTTGACTATTCAGATTTTATGGCCTCTTATGCGAATGAAATTAAAAGCGGTCGCGTTCCAGCAAAGGAAGATATGTTCCGGCTCTTTGGGAAGGAACACACAGCGGCAGATATTCACAAGGTTGGTGACAAGACTGCCGTTCTGTACTACAAAGCCATGGACCACTATGCGGCTCCGGAGATGCTTGAATTGATTACTGCGGTCGATGAGCTGGATTATCATGCGCTGGAGAATATCAGAGCGCTGGTTCAGGCCTATCTGCGCGCCGACGCCCCGATCCGCGAGATCGTGGACACTGCCCTGAAGCCCTATCGGCAAGAAGATATACTCAGCGAGGAGATCGGGTAATCGTTGTCGATTTCCGAAAAAAATAAAACCTGCGCAAATGCGCAGGGGAGAGGAGACATTATGAAACGTCTGTTATCAGCTTGTATCAGTCTTTCCCTCTTGCTGTGCCTGGCAGCTTGCGGCAGCCCATCTGCCCCTGAAGGAAGTGGACCGTCCAGTGCCGAACCGGATCCGCCGGCAGTATCGGATCAGACCCCCCAGGAGGAGCCGCCATCCGGCAGCACAGAAGACAGCTCTTTGGATCCGCGGGGAATTCCGGGAATGGATAGCTACGCACTTCTCACGGTGCTTTCTGGCGCCCCATACGAGGTGCCAAAAGGGGAGCTTACCCCGGCCGCGGCAGAAAACACTGCCGGCGCCTTTACCTGCACCTCCACCGGGGGCGACGAAGGTTCTGGCGTCATGTATGACTACTCGCTCACCTTGGATGAGGATGAAGAAATTGTCGGAGCGACGTTCGGAATTATGAGCACCACGGCTTCTGAGGGTGAATTGCTTACCGCCGCAGACCTGTATTTTTACGCGGTCAGCCTTCTCAAATATGACACTGCCGATACGGACGCATTGACGGAATGGTTCGCTGCGAATCTGGCCAATGCGAGTGAAGATGCCATTGAGACCACAATCGGCGATGCGACCTTCCAGCTGTACGGCACCCCCGGTACGATGTACTGGGTAGACATCTCCAAGGCATAAAAAAACCGTCCGGGAGCTACCACACACCCGGACGGCAATGCAAAGTCCTTATCCACTAACCACTACGAAAGAAGATCGCCATAAATTATGGCCGACGACTCTGCCTTTCCATTCTACCACAGGAAAAGCGGAGTTGGCAAGAATGGAAAGAGAGGTTTTATCAAATTATGGCCACAATTGAAAAACGGGGGAACAGCTACCGGATCACTGTGTCCAATGGATATGATGTCAGCGGCAAGCAGATCCGGGAGAAGATGACCTGGACGCCGGAGCCGGGCATGACCAAGCGCCAGATCGAGAAGGCCCTGAACCGGGAGGCCACGCTCTTCGAGGAGCGGGTGCGGCATCAGGTGACCCAGAACGGCAACATCCGGCTGGTGGATTTTACGAAGATCTTTCTGGAGCAGTATGCTCGGCCCAACCTGAAGAAAAGAACCGCCTTCGGATATGAAGAGAAGATGGCTGTAGTCAATCGGGCCATCGGCCATATCAAGCTGAAGGACCTGAAGCCCGGCCATATCGCCGCGTTCTATGCCAACCTTCAGGAGGAGGGTATCCGGGCTCGCTGCATGGCGCTGCCCAAGATCAATTTCGACCAGTGGATGAAAGAGCGCGGTGTCTGTATGGCGGAGCTGGCACGGCAGACCGGGGTATCCGTGTGGTGCTTTAAGCAGCTGAAAAGCGGACAGGGCATTGCACAGAGCCGTGCGGTCCTGATCTGTGAGAAGCTGGGCGTTCCTTACGACAGCCTTTTTGTCCGCCAGCACGATGATACGCCGCTGAAGCCCGGTACCATCCACACCTATCATCGGGTCCTGTCCGCTGTCCTGTTCCGGGCGGTGAAGTGGAAGTATATCGAACGAAACCCGGCAGAGCGTGCTGATCTTCCCAGCATTGCCCACCGCCGTGCAGCCTATCTGGATGAGCCGGACGCCCGGCGGCTGCTGGAGCTGCTGCAGGATGAGCCTATCAAGTGGAGGGCGGTCATTACTTTTGATCTGCTCTCCGGACTCCGGCGCGCAGAATTTCTGGGCCTGCGATGGTGCGACGTCGATCTGGATGAGCGAATGCTCTATGTTCGCCAGACATGGAACTATATCTCGTCTGAAGGCTGCTATGTCGATACGCCAAAGAGCGCGACCAGCGAGCGGCCGCTGAGGATCTCCCGCACCGCTGTTCTTCTCCTGCTGGAGTATAAGCGCTGGCAGGATGCCCAGCGGGAAGCCTTGGGGGATGCCTGGCGGGATAAAGACGATCGGATCTTCACCAATGATGAAGGGGCTCCGATGTTTCCGGACAGTGTTACCCAGTGGTTCACTAAATTTGTGAAAAGGACCGGCTTGCCGAAAGTAACCGTCCATTCCCTCCGGCACACTTACGCCAGCCTGATGATCGCAGATGGTACCCCTCTTGTCATTGTTTCTCATAACCTGGGCCATGCACAGACCAGCACTACCAGCAATATCTACTCCCATGTCATCGCCGCGGCCGAGGCAAAGGCGGCAGAGGCCTTTGACCGCTTCGGCGATCTGGTCGCTCCAGAAAGTGAAGACATAAGTGAAGTGAAATCACAAGAAGTAAAGAAGAAGGCCGCAGGAAGTTAAATTTCCTGCGGCCGTTTCTATGGAGCTGGTGAGGGGATTTGAACCCCTGGCCTATTGATTACGAATCAATTGCGCTACCACTGCGCCACACCAGCTTATGTGATTTTATGCCTGTTGAAGTTGAGATAAACCCCAAATAAACCCCATTTTTGAATTTCTGAGGAACCGTGCAACTGTCTGCCCATTGTGCCCCAAGCCTTCCCGGCTTTTCGCCCAATTTTGAACAACTCATTACGAGTGATGTGCTCTGCCATTGAGCCACACCAGCGCATCTCTGCAATACAGGATGCTCTGCTATTTTAGCGGATTTTGATGGAGAAGTCAAGACATTTCCGCAATTTCTCCCGGTTCTCCGGTCTGCCCCCGGCTGGCGGAATGGGGCCGGGGGCGAGGCCGGGGAGCGCTTACTCCTGGATGTCCAGAGCCTCCGAAAGCACGGAGTAAAGCAGATCGTTGGTGTACTGGATGGTCTCCACATAGGTGAACACCGCCAGGGCCTGGGCCGATACCTGCCCATTTTGGTCGGTGAAGCGGGCCAGCTTTTGTTGGATCTGCCCCTGATCGGAGGGCAGACAGTTGGCCTTACACCGTTCAAACAATGCGTCAAATTCCTGCTTGGTCAAGGTTTTCACCTCCCTTCACTGGGTCTGTGCTCCATTCCTCCCGCCCTTTACAGCAGTTCCCCACAGAGGATATTTCCATTCCGGCCGGTGACGCGCACCTCGCGGAGCTGGTTGTGCAGGTTCGCTTCCGCGGGGACTGCCACCTCGCTGTACCGGGTGGTATGCCCCCGCCACAGGCCGTCCCGCTCCTCCTCAAAGAGAACCGGGACCGTCCGCCCCACCCAGCGGTCCAGATAGGCCGCCTCCATCTCCAGGGCGGCCTGCTGGGCTCTGTGGGCCCGCTCCTCCTTAACGCTGTTCAGGATCTGACCGGTCATACTGTCCGCCGGGGTCCCCGGCCGTCTGGAATAGGGAAAGATGTGCATTGCGGAGAAGGCGCAGCGGCGGATGACCGCCAGGGTCTGCTGGAACTCCTCCTCGGTCTCCCCGGGAAAGCCCACGATCAGGTCTGTGGTGATCCCGGGGGTCTTGTACGCCTCGTTTAGTAATTTTACACTTTCATAATACCGAGCGGAATTGTATTTCCGGTTCATCCGGGCCAGCACTGTGTCACACCCCGACTGCATAGACAGGTGGAAGTGGGGACACAGGTTGGTCAGGGCGGCCGCCCGGCGGCAGAACTCCGGGGTGATAGTCCGGGGCTCCAGGCTGCCCAGCCGCACCCGGATATGGCCGGGGAGCGCCCGGCAGATGGCCTCCACCGCGTCGATGAGGGACAGGCCGTCCCCCAGGTCCTGCCCCCAGGAGGAGATCTCGATCCCGGTGAGGA
>OLGL01001351.1_pt1 | contig 24638 bp, 20 predicted proteins | sample 1605041 | NCBI WGS metagenome assembly OLGL01 (sample SAMEA3888905, study PRJEB22519) | human gut metagenome | biome: human gut; feature: human-associated habitat; material: faeces | place: Denmark | collected 2010 | reverse complement strand
GGTCGACGCAATGAAGACGGCTGCCGGAAACAACGCCGGCGCAATGACCGGATTCATGGGAATGGGTATGGCGATGAATGCTGGCGGAATGGGCGGCATGAATGCCCAGAACCTGTTTGCCATGGGACAGCAGCAGCCACAGGCAGCACCACAGCCTGCAGCACCACAGCCGGCACCGGGACGGCCGCAGGGGGATACCTGGACCTGTTCCTGCGGAACAACCGTGAGCGGAAAATTCTGTCCGGAGTGCGGAGCGAAGAAGCCGGAGCCGAAGATAGAGCCTGCTGGAAGCTGGAAGTGCAAATGCGGTACGACAGTAACCGGAAAGTTCTGTCCGGAATGCGGATCTCCAAAGCCTGCAGACAGCGAAGGCTGGACCTGCTCCTGCGGAACCGTAAATAAAGGCAGATTCTGCCAGAACTGCGGAGCAAAGAAACCGGAGGGAGCTCTGTTATACCGCTGCGATAAGTGCGGCTGGGAGCCGGAGGATCCGGCACATCCGCCGAAATTCTGTCCGCAGTGCGGAGATCCGTTCGATGATGCAGATATCTCAAACGAAAGATAGAAAACAGCAATGACTGTGCACAAACAGATATGGCTGATGTCAGAAAGGGAGGTTTGTATGGGATTTTTTGATAAAAAATACTGCGATGTATGTGGAGAAAAGATCGGTCTTCTTGGGAACCGGAAACTGGAGGATGGAAACCTCTGTAAAGACTGTGCGGCGAAGCTTTCCCCGTTTTTTTCTGAACGGAAATCGTCTACGGTAGATGAGATCAAGAAACAGCTGGCCTACCGTGAGGAAAACCGAAAAGAGCTGGAGCGCTTCCAGGCAACACGTATTATCGGTGAGCGGATGAAGGTTATGGTCGATGAAGCGGGAAAACGATTTGTAGTGACATCATCCTCAGATCTTTTAAAAGCAAACCCGGATATCATCAGCCTTTCTGATGTGATTTCCTGCAATCTGGATCTTGATGTGGATGATACGGAGCTTAAGAGGAAGGATTCACAGGGTAAGGAGGTCAGCTATGATCCGCCAAGATTCTGCTATTCCTATAACTTCAATATCGAAATTGGAGTCAGAAATCCATGGTTTACCCAGATCCGTTTCCGCTTAAATCCGAGTGATGTGGAGATCGTTGATGAGCAGACCGGCGGCTTTGGCGGAGTCGGCAGACTTGGAGCCAGCAGACGCCAGAGTATGGTACATCCGGAATACAATGCGGATTACCGGAAATACCAGCGTATGTCCGATGAGATCATTGCCGTTTTGTTAAATCAGCCGATGCCGGCCAGTGCCTTTGCAGAGACGATGCGGGACGGACCGGGAATGGTCAATCAGATTCTGCAGACAGGTGCGGGAATGCTGGCAGGTGGGATGATGCAGGGCGGAAGCATGATGCAGAACGGAGGCATGATGCAGAACGGAGGCATGATGCAGAACGGAAACATGATGCAGAACGGAGGCATGATGCAGAACGGAAACGTGATGCAGAATGGAGGCATGGCACAGGGCGGCAGCTGGACCTGCTCCTGCGGAATGACAAATAGCGGAAGATTCTGCCAGAACTGCGGTGCACAGAAGCCGGAGGCAATCCGGTACCGCTGTGACAAATGCGGCTGGGAGCCGGCAGATCCGGCGCATCCGCCGAAATTCTGTCCGCAGTGCGGAGATCCCTTTTGATGGCGGAGACAGAACCAGCTAAATGTCCACTGACCGGAACATTCCTGTGGGAGTGTTCCGGGGAAAAGGAGGAACGGATGATGAAAAAGAGTAGATTGATGATAACCGCTCTGGCAGCAATGATGGCACTCAGCCTGACGGCATGCGGCGGTGGAAAGAAGCCGGCGGAGACAAAGGAATCCGTTCAGGCATCGCAGGAAACTACGACTGAGGCAGTAAAAGAAACAGAGCCTTTGGAGACTGAGGCAAAGATACCGGAAAACGCAGAAGAGATCACGCTGACAAACCAGAAGCTTCAGATCCAGGCGAAATTTTATCTTCCAAAGCAGGCAGAAGCATGGAGCGTGGAAAACCGGGATGGAAGAGATCCGGTTACACCGGTGAAGAAAAATGTTTATAAAGCAAAGCACAATGAGGATACGACACTGTATGTGACAATCCAGCTTTCGGCAACGACACCGGAAAGCCTTCAGAAGCAGATGGACAGTAAGGAAAAAATCACAATCCGGGATTATCCGGGAACATTTGAAGCAGGAACCACATCCTGGGATTATCAGATTGATTTCGGTAAATATGCGGATGGATTAGAAACCTATATGCTGGTGAAATTCTGGACCGGCGATGACAGCTATGCCCAGAAGCCGGGGCTGAAGGAGGCAAGAGATCTGTTCCTTGACACGGTCACGGTGGCAACAGATTATGAAGGCAGAGAAGACCGAAGCGGACGCAGATATATGGGAACTCCGATGTGTTCTCTTCCGGAGAGCTTTGACTACAATGGAGTAAACGCTGAAGTGACCCGGCCTACGGACTCCTATTGCGTATATCAGCTCCGGTCAGAGATCCACGAGACAGATGAGATTCCGGTCAGACTGGTTGGTCTTATAACCTCTACGATCAATAATGCAACCTATGAAGTGACAGAAGGATATTCAGATTACACGATAGCAGGTTATCCTGCACATATCAAACAGACCAAATATGTGGCCTATCTTGCCACCGAGGTCCGCTTTCAGGTCGGGGAGAACTATTATCGTGCATTTGCATATACCTATGTAGATGATTCTGATCTGGACGTGAAGGCGCTGGCAGAAGCTACCAAGACACTGAATGAGAATGAAGCAGTATATTTCCAGAAATCGCTGGATTTCCTGGATGTCATGATCCAAAATGCAGAGTTTACAGATCCGGAAGAAGCATGGTTTCAATAAACACGGGCAGTAAAGGGGGATTGGGATATGAAGCGAAAACAGTTCTGCTGTCTGATTCTGATTCTGGTCGGAGTGATGTCTCTTGGACTTGCTGCCTGTGAGAAGAAGCAGTCTAAGACGCCTTCCGATCCCAATCTTATTGTCCTGGACGACTATGAAATCCGGTATAAGGGCGCTGCTGTCATGCCGGATGTGGATGGTCAGTCAGCAGTAGTCCTGACCCTGGATTTTACCAATAATGGCAAAGAGGCGACCTCTTATCTCTGGGCCGTGTCGGAAACAGTGTTTCTTGACGGGATTGCTCTTGACACGGCAACTGTGCAGCAGGAAGCAAAGACCGGTAAAACGGTTACGGAAGCACAGCTGACCGAGATCATGCCGGGGAAGACAATCGAAGTAAAGTCTGCGTATCATTTGCCGGATGGCGGTAAAAAAACGCTGGAGGCAGAGTTTTCACAATTGCTAGGTAAGAAAAAAGGGGTTCTCACCATTAATCTGGAGGATGTGCTGCCGCAGAGCGGCAGTACCCTTTAGAGGATTTGGAGAAAAGAAAGGGAAGGAGATGACGGTATGGGAAATGTACAGGAATATAAGTGCCCGTGCTGTGGTGGTGCGATCCACTTTGACAGCACGATCCAGAAGATGAAATGTCCGTTTTGCGACGCAGAGTTTGAGATGGAGGCGCTTCAGGGATATGACGAGGCACTGAATCAGGAGCAGCCGGACAAAATGGTATGGGACACGAATGCAGGAGAGGAATGGGGAGAGGGTGAGACGGATGGTCTTCGCACCTACCAGTGTCAGTCCTGTGGTGGAGAGATTGTCGGAGATGATAGCATGGCAGCCTCTGCGTGCCCATATTGCGGAAATCCGATCGTTGTGACCGGACAGTTTCAGGGAGCGCTGAAACCGGATTATGTGATTCCGTTCAAGCTTGACAAAAAGGCGGCAAAGGCCGGTCTGCTGCGTCATCTGAGAGGAAAACGGCTTCTTCCGAAGGTCTTTAAGGATCAGAACCATATTGATGAGATCAAGGGTGTTTACGTTCCATTCTGGCTGTTTGATACGGATGCGGATGCGGATATCCGCTATCGTGCGACCAAGGTCAGGAGCTGGAGCGATAAAAATTATAATTATACGGAAACAAGGTTTTTTATGGTAAATCGCAGCGGAAGCATTGGTTTTACAAGGGTTCCGGTTGACGGATCGACGAAGATGGAGGACGATCTGATGGAGTCCATCGAGCCCTTCGAGTTTAAGGACGCAGTCCCGTTCCAGACAGCATATCTGGCGGGCTACATGGCGGATAAATATGATGTTGGCGCAGAAGAAAGCATTGCACGTGCAAATGAACGCGTAAAACGCTCTACTGAGGACAATTTTAAATCAACAGTAACCGGATATACGTCGGTAACGACAGAGCAGAGCAGCGTGAGATTGCATGGCGGAAGTGCGAAATACGCGCTTTATCCGGTCTGGATCTTAAATACAACGTGGAATGGAAAACAGTACCGCTTCGCCATGAACGGACAGAGCGGAAAATTCGTGGGCGATCTGCCGGTGGATCAGAAAGCAGCAAAAACCTGGACGATAGGGCTTTCAGCGGTGTTTGCAATAGCAGCTTACGGTGTCAGCTGGCTTTTATGGCTGGCGCGGATTATATAGAAGGGGGAGTGGAGAAGATGAAAAGAGCAGGACGTAAACTGATCGGAATGGCAGCAGCTTGGCTTCTCGCAGCTTCCGCTTTCAGTATGACCGTTTATGCGGCAGATGGTTTTTCCAGTGAATATGAACGACTGTTAGATACGGCGTATCTTCTTTCTGATGAGGAGACCGATGAGATTAACGAGCTTCTGGATGAGCTCAGTGAACGCCAGAAGATGGATGTGACGATTGCGACGGTAGACAATCTGGATGGTTCCAGCAGCATTGAAGCCTGCGCGGATGATCTGTACGATTATTGCAATTTCGGTTATGGCGAAGACCGGGACGGCCTGATGCTTTTGATCAGTATGGAAGAACGTGAATGGCATATTTCGACCTGCGGTTATGCAATTACAGCATTTACGGATGCTGGTATCCAGTATGTCGGAGATCAGATGCTGGAGTCCCTTTCAGATGGCGATTATGCACAGGCGTTCCGTACCTATGCGGCGTGCTGTGATGACCTGATCGACCAGGCGCGGACCGGCCATCCCTTCGACAAGGACGATGTTCCGAGAAAACCGATGTCTCCGGTAGTGCTGCTTGTCTGCATCGTGATAGGGGCTGTTCTGGGTGTTGTAGTTGTAAACGGCATGAAGGCACAGCTCAAGAGCGTTCGCAAAGCGAAATCAGCAGCCAATTATGTACGGTCGGGCAGCATGAATCTGACAGGAAAACAGGATCTTTTCCTGTACAGTAATGTCAACCGGGTGAAAAAAGAAACAAAGAGCAGCAGTAGCAGCGGCGGAAGTTCAACGCATACGTCTTCCTCCGGAACGACGCATGGCGGTGGCGGCGGAAAATTTTAGCAGGCTCAATGTGGAAAGGAGGCTGGAAATGAAACATTTTGACGGAAAAAGATGGATCGCGGCTGGTCTTGCCGGCATGATGGCAGCTGCGATGCCGATTACGGCATTTGCGGAAAATGGATGGACACGTGTATCGCCGCGGTCAGCCTGGGATGGGACATACTATCGTTCAGATGGACAGCGTGTCACGGTAACTGACACAGATCAGGATTATGTATACATTTCCTTTACCATGGATGGTGAGCCGTCTGTGGACGCCCTGAAATTTACCGACGAAACGCGGACCAAGGCGGAAACACTGGAGGTTCATGAGATTCCGGCAATCTGGACCTTAAGTGAGAATATGCTTTATGTGGACGCATCCGCATCTTACAGCAAATTCTTTCATGGTGTCTACAGGAAAAAAGCAGACGCATCCTGCTGGGTAAGGCAGAAGGACGGAAGCTATATCTATCTTGACGAGAATGGACAGATCCTGAAAAATCACATGACACCGGATGGCTTTTATGTCGGACCGGATGGAAAATGGGCTGCACAGATCGGCATGTGCCTGATTACACCGGGATGTTATAAATCCATGTTCCAGAATCCGGATGCGATCCTTTATGAAAACTGGAGTTTCAGCATGTACACTTCTGGCGATACGGATCGTCCTCTGACAGGACCCGAAGACCGTATCGAAGTCGGATGCGTAGATTATGAGGCATATGATCAGAAAGCAGATTTTCTGTATACAAAAACCGATCTTCGCCTGTTCAATACAATGGAGGGCTATGTGATCGAGGATGCAGGCGGGGAAGTATTTGCCTGGATGTATCCGACAACCCATGGAAATGATCTGATGGTTCAGATGTATGGAACGGAGCAGTATCACTCGATCCGTATGATTGAGGATTATTCTGAGTCTGGAGGCTGATGTTTAGTGAAGCGCGGAGTGCATGGAAGGAGGAAGAGGAGCATGACGAAAACGTTAGAAATGAAAAGGACCTTTCTGGGTGGCAGCCGGATTGTTCTGACAGCCCTGATATGCTCGCTGTTTACCGGCTGTGCGCTCGTCGATATAAAGGACAAGGGCGGAATGGAGAATCCGGATGTGGTATCCCGGGAAGATGAAACAGGCACGGACGGAGACAAAGCAGAGGGTAATATAAACCGGTTTATGAAAAAGAAGACCGGGGCAGAGTCTGGCTCAGAACTTCATGCGGACAGCGATCAGCTGCTCCGTGAGACGCCGGGATCAGAAATGCAGAAAACAGTTTCCGGGAGCACCTGGATGACAGCGGCCGGTAAAAGTGCACTTGCGGAGGAACAGGAATATGTGAACCAGCTGCATGCAGCGGCCGGTGTGTATTTTGTCGATTATACGGCAGATTTTATGGGTACAGGAAGACAGGATCAGGTGAAGAGCCTCTTTCCATATCTGGAGAATCTTCCGGCAGATCACCGGATCGAATGTGAGGGCGATGAGTGGTATGTCATTGTTCCGGCAGGTGAGAACTGGACGATCACGATCAACCGGAGTACATGGAACGCGGATACCTTTGAGGATGTAAAGGAAGAAGAGCTTGCCCGTGTATCGGACGGGCTTCCGTTCCTGTTGCGCTGCAATGTCAGTGATCTGCATTCGAATGTGATGCTTACAGCGCAGAATGGAAGCAGATCAGTGAGCTGGTGCCCAGAATACAATCTGTATGCGGGCGAGGTTTTCGGAAACGAGGATTTTGTTCCGCTGGCTGTTAAGAATGCGTTTGTGAATACCGGATATCTTTACAATATGGAAGGAAGCTGGTATTGTGATGCGAATGTTAATGACCAGGGACAGCCGTTTTTCTATAATGTTTCATTCCTGACGGATCCGGATGGAAATCCCACCACGATCTGGTATTATGGAGGACTTTTCGTAGATGGAAGAGAGGAGATCCGTTTCTTCTGGGACGGAACCTATGTAAGAAAACCAGAACTGTGGGAGTATGATTACTGGTTCAATACGCCGGATGGTGAGCGGACCGGTACGATCCGGGTAGAGCCGGATAATGATACGGTGTTTATTCAGGATCTTGGCGGCGAATCCTTCTTCCCGTATACCGGCAATGATACTGCTACCTTCTATTACACACCACAGAACGTGTACGGTGAGGCGGACGGTGAGCACGCCGGTGAAGAGGGAGATGCCGCTGACCTGGAATACATGACACAGATCCCAGAGATCCATGAGAAGATCATGCAGGGTATGAGTCTTTATGAGGAGGAGCCGGAGGAGATCGACGGAGAGTCTGGAAGAGTCTATGTGCTGGTCAGCGACAATGGAAGCCAGTATGTCCGGGAAGGCTACTATGCATTGACCATGAAAGGGGTATATCGCATGAATTATCTGACCGGAGACTGGGAATTACTGGAATAAAGAAGGAGGGATCGTATGAGGGAGATCACATTAGAACGCTTACCGGCAACGGTCGGGGAGCTTACGGCAATGCCGCAGGCGGCCCTTACTGTCCCGGAGGAGGTTGCGGCGCTCACGATCGCAGCGCTGGCGAGATTCCCGGAAAATCCGGAGGATGCAGTCCGGATGCTGGATTTTTTAAGGGGACCGAGACCGTTAAATGGAATCGATAAACAGTTTTTAAAGGACCGGTTCCGTGGAAAGGAATATCTGATGCGGTCGTTTTTTGCAGGCTCCTCTCCGGAGAATAACTATACGCCGGTGATGCCGTATCGTGTGGTTGTATCGGAGAATCCATACAGCAGAAGCCAGCTTGCAGATGGTTATCTGACACTTTATGTGAACTGCAGTGGCGCAGACAGTCCAAGACCATTGAAACTCAGGAAAAAGCCCTCTACGGGACAATGGTTTTTGTGGGAGCAGCAGCTTCTTGCCGGGATCCGGATTCCGGCGGCAGCAGATCCGTGGGCATAGAATCGTTATTTAGAGAATTTCTTTCATTTTTCTTTTGGTTTCCCTATTGGGCATTCATGTGCCTGTCCGCGCACTGTAATCTTACAGTTTCATTAATATAACTTAATATATTGGAACACCTTTTGACATTGTAAAAAAAACAGGGTACACTGTATGACAGGCGGGGATGGATTCACCATTTCCGCCTGTATTCAGAAGAAAAAGCGGACGCAGGTCCGATGAAAAATAGAAAAAGTGTGGGGAGTTTGGACGGATGGCTCAGAAAGAGTGGAAACGGGAAGAAATGAAACAGAATCAGGGAAGAACAGAGCAGAACCAGAGAAAAAAGGTTCAGAAAAAGACAGGGTATAGGGCAGTGCTGGCGGCTTCGATGTTTTTGATTGCTGCTTCGGCAGCCCTGTCAGCGTGCAAAAAATCACCGGCGGCTGAGACAACAGCGCAGACACAGGCGGCAGAGGAAACGGAGGGCGCGGTCAGCACGGCGCTCGGAGCGGCGGATCGGGTGCTGGAGGAGAATGGCATGCTGTACCTCAAATACCGCACGGAGATCCGTTCCCTTTCGAAGGAGACAGGCGAGATGAAGACGCTCTGCCAGTTTGACACAGGAGATGAAAACAGCACCTTCTGGGTCTACGGAGGCGGGCTGTATTTTGACCGGATACAGGCGGAGAGTGGCAGCACACAGGGCACGGAGCTTTATGGGCTGTACCGGCTGGATTTGGAGAGCGGTGTGGAAGAGCATTTAGCGGATCTGACGGATCAGCCGTCGGTGCTCTATGCGTCAAAGAACCGCCTGTATGTCAAGGGTTACAACATGAATGTCATTTATACGCTCGATGAGAATGGCAAAACAGCGGGAGAGCTGTCACCGTCAGACACGATCTACGGGGAGATTCCGGCAGGCTGCAGCGAGCTGTTTAATGGGATTCTTCCATATTATACGGAACAGTTTGGGTATATGCCGGTGCAGAATGAAACCTGCCTGGTGATTGCGGATGCGGACGGCAGCCATCCGAGGGAGATTTCGGATATTACGAATACATCGTCGGTGCTGTTTGCGAAGGACGCATTCTTTGCCCTGCTTCGGGATGGCAATGGAAATACGCAGTGTTACCGCTATGAGGTCTCCGACCTGGAGAAACGGACGCTTTTATATGAGACGGCGGAAAATATCAGCCTGGTGCAGTATCAGGACGGATATTTGTATCTGATGGAAAATCAGGCATCCCAGACCAGCACGGGAGAATTTTTGTTTAAGCGGATTGCGGCGGATACGGAGGCAGATGCAGCGGCAAATGCCGCCGAGGCGCAGAATGCGCTTTTTACGGTCGAGGAAGAGCCGGGCATGACGAATGATTTTTCTATGTATGGTAATTTTTATGTGACGGGAAATCAGGCATACTGCCAGCAGTTTAAGGATTACGGCGTTTATCTGGGCGAAAAAACGCTGGATGATGCGGCAGGCGGGGAAGCGACGCTGTTAGAGCCAGTTCTGTTCCAGTCTCCGATCCGGGAGCTGGGGCATGTCGAGGCGCAGTCGGAGACGTTAAAGAGTGCGGATGGAAGCCGGGAGCTTGGAAGTGTGTACGCAGAGCGGCTGGTATTTGACGGCGAGGGCGATGCGGTCGAGGCGATGAACCAGACGATGCAGGAGCTGCAGGCATCGGTTCTGTCGGCGGCGCGGACGGATTCCATGAATCTGGACACGGAGATGAGCATCGATACAGCGGAATCGGACGGATCGGAGGAAGAGACACTTCCGCAGGAGGCGGATGCAGCGCAGCCGGTCTATTCGATGGCGCTTACGATCGACGGAGATGACGCGATTACGTATCTGGATGATCATTATGTCTGCGTCCGTGCGGATGGATATGAATATACGGGCGGCGCACACGGAACGCCGTTCCGCCAGTATTTTGTCTTTGACCGGGAAACGGGGGCACGCCTGTCTTTGAGTGATGTGGTCGAGAATCCGGTGGAGGAGCTGCAGGCGAAGGTTGGTGCGGCATTCCGGGAGCTGGCGGAAAAGACAAATTTTGCCTTTGAATCACCGGAGGATCTGGAACATACGGTGGCAGACGGCATCAGCTACGAATCGCCGTTTTATCTGAGCGAGACGGGCGTGGTTTTCTATTATGCGCCGTATGAGATTGCATCGTATGCGGAAGGATTCCCGGAGGTAACAATTCCGTACAGCGAGTTGGAAATGCGGATTGCGCTTAGCAAGTAGGAATTTTCTGAACTGCAACAAATGCGGATTACGCTTAAGTAGAGATCTTGAAGTTGAGAAAAAAATCGCTTATAATACTCCATAGAAAAATAGTGTCGAACGAATCTGAAAGAATGGCACAGGATGAGGAGGAAGCAGCATGAAGACAGTTGTTAAGGAAAATGCGAACGGCGGCAAAGGACAGGTAGTTGTAAAATACATTCTGGATGACAATGAGTTAAATGCAAAATGTAAGATGTTTGCCGAGGTAACGATCGCACCGGGATGTTCCCTGGGCTATCATGAGCACCACGGCGAGAGCGAGACGTATTATATCATCAAGGGACAGGGCGAGTACGATGACAATGGAACGAAACGTCCGGTTACCGTCGGCGATAAGACCTTCACGCCGGATGGCTGTGGTCATGGTATTGCCAATACCGGAGATGAAGATCTGGTCTTTATGGCATTGATCCAGCTGGATTAAGAGTGAAGAACAAAACAGAAAAAGGTAACTGATCACAGTAACCAAAAAAGGCGCTGGCACGGGAAGTGGTTCGATGTGTCGGCGCTTTTTGCCATATATGTCCGGAAAATGCCTATATGTTTAAGCGGAAAAAATGGAAATCAAAAAAACAGTGGATCAAAGAAAAAGGAGGTGTGCCTGCGTGAAACTATTTCATCTTTCTGATCTGCATATCGGGAAAATGTTAAATGGCTATAGCCTGCGCGAGAGCCAGAAGAATGCGTTTTTGCAGATACTTAAATATGCGGAGGAAGAGAAGCCGGATGCGATTCTGATATGCGGGGATATTTATGATAAATCGGTCCCGGCGGGGGAAGCGTATACGCTTTTTGACTGGTTTCTGACCGAGCTATCCGGGCGCTGTCCGGGGACGGAGATCCTGATCATTGCGGGAAATCACGATTCACCGGAGCGGCTGGCGTATGGCGCATCGTTTCTGGCATGCCACCGGATCCATATCGCGGCGCTGCCGCCGGCAGATCGGACGGAGTATTTAAAGCAGGTTACACTTACAGATGAGTGGGGACCGGTTCATTTTTATCTGGTACCGTTTATCCGTCCGGGTCATGTGCGCCATTTGTTTGACACCAATGGTTATACCGATGCATTCCAGAAACTACTGGCGCGGGAGACGATCCGGAAGCAGGAGCGCAATGTGGTTCTGGCGCACCAGTTTTTTGTCTGGAACGGTCAGAATCCGGAAACCTGCGATTCGGAGACGGCGGTGCTGACCTCCGGAGGATTGGATGCGATCGATGCGTCGGTGCTGGAACCGTTTGAATATGCGGCGTTAGGGCATATCCACGGGGCACAGAAGGTAGGGCAGGAGCGGTTTTGCTATTGTGGGACGCCGTACAAATATTCGATCAGTGAAGAACACCATCAGAAGGGGATCACGGTGGTGGAACTGGGAGAAAAAGGAAGTGAGCCGCAGATCCGCCGTCTGCCGATTCTCTGCCATCCCGATGTAAAGCGCGTGCGGGGGACACTGGAAGAACTCAAGCTGCTTTCAGATACGATGGAAAAGATGCCGGATGGAAGCGGACGCGCGGACGCGTATGTGAGCGTGGTCCTGACGGACGAAAAAGAAATGTACGATTTCCGGGAACGCCTGGAGGAGTTATTTGCGCATATTTTGGAGATTCGGGTGGACAATGAGAGGACGCGGAAACGACTGGAGGAAGAACCGGAGGAAAAAGGGGCGGTGACACCGTTTCAGGCATTTGCCTCTTTTTATGAGGCGGTGCGCCACTGCCCGATGACAGAGGAACAGGAGACGATTCTGGCACGCATGGTGGAAGAGGCAGAGGAGGAGGAACGCGTATGAAACCGAAGCTGCTTACAATGTCGGCGTTTGGCTCTTATGGGGGCGTGACGCAGATTGATTTCGAACGGGCGGGGACGGGATTGTTCCTGATCACGGGCGATACGGGGGCAGGCAAAACGACGATCTTTGACGCGATCTCGTTTGCGCTCTACGGGGCGGCGAGCGGCGCCGGGAGAGAGGGCGCGATGCTTCGCAGCCAGTATGCACCAGAGGACGCGGAGACCTGGGTGGAACTGACGTTTGAGGATAAGGGGCAGGATTATACGATCCGCCGCAGTCCGGCATACACGCGCCTCAGCAAGCGGAAAAATAAGGACGGCGCATACACGGCGACGAGTGTGGCGCCGAAAGCGTCTCTGCTTTTGCCGGATGGAAGTGAGATGTCCGGCCGGATCCGTGAGATCGATGAGAAGATCCGGGCGATTGTGGGCGTGGACCGCGATCAGTTTTCGCAGATCACGATGATCGCGCAGGGCGAATACATCCGTCTGCTCCATGCATCCTCCAAAGAAAGAAAAGAGATATTTTCGCGCATTTTCCATACCGGGATCTACGGTAGAATCCAGCAGAAGCTGCGGGAGGCAGATCGGACGCTGTATGGAAGGCTGGAGGATAACAAGACCCGGTGCGAGGAAGTCATCCGGCAGGTGACGGTTCCCAGGACGGAGGAGGCAGTAGCTGCGGAGTGGGAAGAAAGATGGCAGTCTTTGAAAGAGCGGTACCGGACAAATGGAGCGGAACTGCTTGCATTTCTGCATCAGTTGTCGGAGGAAAGCCGGAGGCTCGAGGAAGAGACGGGGAGACTGGAAGAGAATGCAATCCAGAAGCTTGCCGCCGGACAGAACCATCTGGAGCTTGTGAAAAAGGAAAAACGGGTACTGGAAGAAAAGAGCCGTTTGGAAGCATTTGGACGGGAGATGGAGGCTAGGCGCCGGGAAGCTGCCGCAGCCTATGAGAGCCGGAAACCGGAGCTGGAGGATCAGATCCGGCGGATGCAGGATGCGCTTCCGCTCTATGCGGAGCAGGAGAAAAAACGGCAGGCATATGAAACTTTGGAACATCAGCGGACGGCTCTGACCCAAAACCTGAAAAAAATGCAGAATCAGTTGGAAACATGCCGTACACAGGAAGAAATACTTCGAAATCAGGAGCGGGAGGCGGTAGAGGCGCGCGCTGCCCTGGCAGAATGCCGGGGACGGCGGGAGCAGATGGAACGGCGCCAGGCGGTTTTGCAGGAGTTAGGGAAATGCTGTGAAGCGGAGCGGACATGGAGGGAGTCACTGGAAAAACGCCAGGAAAAATTTCAGGCAGCCGCGCGGGCGTACCAGCAGTCAGATCAGTTGTATCAGGACGCGTCCTGCCGCTTTCTGGCGATGCAGGCGGGACTTCTGGCGGCAGAGCTGCAGGAAGGAAAACCGTGCCCGGTCTGCGGCTCGATAGAACACCCGGCTCCCTGCCGTCTGGAGACAGAGCCGATCCGGGAGGAACAGGTGGAAGCGCTGCGTGCCGGGCGGGATGATGCCGATCAGAAGCAGAGGACAGCCGCTGAGGCGTGCCAGGAGGCGCAGATCTCGCTGGAACATGAGAGCAGACGGCGGATAGAGATCCAGGGAAAACTGTACGGTCAAAATCAGGACAGCCCGGCAGCCCAGCCGGATGCGGATGCTCTGGAGAAGGAGCTCCGGCAGATGGCACAGGAAATCCGGCGATGCAGGCAGGCGGAGATCACTTATACTGACCGGATTGCCATGGAAGAAACGATCCGGCAGAAACGGGAGGCGAACGGAGCCGGACAGAAGAAGCTGGAAGCGGCGCTGGAGCTTAAAAGAAGTGAGGTGCAGCAGGCGGCGATCGAGAGCCAGACGAGACGTAATGAGCTGGAGGAACTCTCGAAGCGGCTGGAGTGGAAAGACAGCCGGACACTCCGGGTGGAGCTTGAGAAGCGCAGCCGGGAGCTGGAAACACTTGCAGAGGCGGTGACAGCGGCTGATAAGAAAGCACAGGAGTGTCGGGAAAAATGCAGGGAGCTGGAGGGAAGCTTATCTTCGCTCCGGGAACATATGGAAGCAGATTCGGAAACAGATCCGGAAGAAAAAATCCAGCAGGCGATCCGGCATTGGGAAGAGGAAAAAACGCGCTGGTCGCGGCTTCACCGGGAACATATGTCGGTGCGGACGCGCAACGAGGATGCATATGTGGCACTTCGGGTGTATCTGCAGGAACGGGAGCAGCTTGACCGGGAAAAACAGCAGATCAGCGAGCTTTACCAGACGGCGGACGGAAAACTGAGCGGTGCGGCGCGGATCGATTTCCAGACGTATGTACAGCGCCAGTATTTCCGCCAGATGATACAGGCAGCTAACCGCCGCCTGCGCCGGATGACGAAAGGAACCTTTGAACTTCAATGCCGCGGTCTGGCTGATCTGGGAAAACAGGGAGAAGTGGGACTTGACCTGGATGTCTACAGCTTTGTGACTGACCGGGTCCGGGACGTCAAAACGCTGTCCGGTGGAGAATCCTTTCTGGCGGCGCTTGCGATGGCGCTCGGCATGGCGGATGTCATCCAGAATGCGGCAGGCAGCGTGAAGGTGGATGCGATGTTCATTGATGAGGGATTTGGTTCCCTGGATGAGGAATCACGAACGCGGGCGGTTCAGGTGCTGCAGGAGCTGTCCGGAGGAAGACGCCTGATCGGCATCATTTCCCACGTGACGGAGCTGAAAGAGGAGATGGGACACAAGCTGGTGGTAAAAAAAGGAAATGGTGGAAGCCAGGTGCATTGGGAGATAGAAGATTAGTAGGACGGTGCAGAGCCGTTGTGTGACGAAAGAAAAGAGGCTATTTACATATGACAATCGTAATTCCAGGGATGGTGACGATATCGCTCTTATCTCTGTTTTACTGCAGTATGCTGCCGGAGACGGGGCGGAAGGCGAGAATGCAGGCATTTGAGCGGCAATACATCGCCCACCGGGGATTTCATGACAACCGGAGCGAATGTCCGGAAAATTCGCTCCCGGCGTTTGAGCGCGCGATCCAGATGGGATATGGGATCGAGCTGGATGTACAGCTGACAAAAGACGGGATTCCGGTCGTATTTCACGACTGGGATCTGAAGCGGGCGGCGGGCGTTGACCGGAAGATACGCGACTGTACCTTTGAAGAGCTGCAAAGCTATCGTTTGTTTGGTTCATCCCAGACGATACCAGCCTTTGAGACAGTGCTTGAGCTGGCGGATGGACGCACACCGCTTATCATCGAGCTGAAAGCGGAGATTGTCCACCGGGAGCTGTGCGAGAAATGCGCGGTGCTTTTAGACCGTTATCCGGGTGAGTACTGCATCGAATCGTTCAGTCCGCTGGCACTCGGCTGGTTTAAGCGCCATCGTCCAAATGTTTTGCGCGGACAGCTTGCGACCAATCACCGCGGCGAGGGCTTGAAAACGCCGGTCATTGTGCGGGAGATGCTTACATACTGTATGCTGAACGGATTTTGCAGACCGGATTTCATTGCGTACAACTGCCAGTTCAGCAACACGCTTCCGGTGGAAATGCTGCGTTATTTCTACAAATGTAAGATGGCGGCGTGGACGATTAAAAACCAGGGCGAATTAAACAGGCACCGGAAACAGTTTGATGTTTTTATTTTTGACAGTTTCGAGCCGGATCAATTCGTAAATTTCAACAAAAAACATCCTAAAAGATAGTGAGAAAGTCCTAAATTATGCTGGAAAAGTTGATTTTCTATGAAAATCTGCTATAATGGCTAGGACAATTTAATAATGAGAGATTATTACGAATTCGAGAGGACAAAGATATGAAAAAGAAACAGCTTCTTTCAGGCGTAATGGCACTTTTGTTATCTGCTTCACTCTGTGCATGCGGAGGCAGCAAGACAGCAGAAGGTACCTCAGAAGCAGCTGGCGAGTCCAGCGAAGCAGAGACCAGTAATACTCTTTCAGAAGGAACACCAGTACCAGGCGGCAGCGTTGTGTATGGCATGACGCAGGACCTGGCTAGTCTTGACCCCCATGTAGATACGGACGCAGGAACTAGAGACGTGGTTTTCAATTTGTACGAAGGGCTTGTAAAGCCTACTTCCGATGGCGGATTTATTCCGGCTGTTGCCAGCGATTACACCATTTCCGATGATGCAAAGACTTATACTTTCACATTGAGAGATGGCATCACATTCCATGACGGCACACCGGTTACCATCGAAGATGTCAAATATTCCATCGATCGTTATGCGGAGATTCAGGGCGAATCCTCCGCTTTTTCTTCGCTTGTAGATAGTGTAGAGGTGCAGGATGATAAGACACTGGTTGTAAACCTGAAAGAAAGTTATTCAGAGTTTCTTCCGATGATGACGATTGCCATCATTCCGCAGTCCAACGAGGACCCGGCAGGCAATCCGATCGGTACCGGCCCATTCAAATATGTTTCCTACACACCGGGACAGAACCTGGAGCTGGAAAAATATGACGGCTATTGGCAGGAGGGCGTTCCGAGCCTGGACAGCGTGGAATTTAAATTTATTGCCGATGTGGACACCGCATTTGTAGAGCTGCAGGCAGGCACCATCGACATTCTGAAATATTTAACCTCCGCACAGGCGGAGACACTGGGCGATGATTACAACATCGTACAGGGAAGCATGAACCTCGTCCATGCGATGTACTTAAACAGCGCTTACGAGCCGCTTTCCAAGACAGAGGTGCGTCAGGCACTTTGCTATGCAGTAGACCGCGATGCGATCAACAACTTTATTTTCGGCGGAAAGAGCCACATCATCGGCTCCCATATGATTCCGGCAATGTCGAAATACTATGAGCCGGAAGCAGAGATCGTATACAGCTACGATCCGGAGAAGGCAAAAGAGCTTCTGGCAGATGCCGGATACGCAGATGGCTTTGATCTGGAAATCACCGTTCCGAGCTCATACAGCCAGCACGTAGACAGCGCGCAGATCATCGCGGATGAGCTGTCTCAGGTCGGCATCAACGTGACCTTAAATCAGGTTGAGTGGAGCACCTGGCTGCAGGATGTATACAAGGGAGGCAACTTCCAGGCGACCGTCATCGGTTTTGACGGAACGCTGGCACCGAGCGACTGGCTCAAGAAATATGTGACAGACGATGCGAAGAACTTCATGCATTACTCCAACACTGAGTACGACGATGTATTTAATACAGCATACACAACCGTTGATGACGATGTAAAAGTAGAAAACTACAAGAAGGCGCAGATGATCCTGGCAGAGGATGCGGCAGCCGTTTACATCGAAGATCCGGCGAACCTCGTAGCAGTCAGCAAGAAGTTTGGCGGCTACACCTTCTACCCGACGGCAGCAGAGGATATGTCCCTGTTATATCAGGTAGAGCAGTAAAATATACAGTTACAATCCAGCAAATTCCTGCTGCTACCACGTTTTCTCACGGCATTTTCGGTTCCAAAAGTGCCTGCCCGTGAACAGTAACCAGGAAATAACAACAGAATAAGAAGCGGTAAACGCAGGAGGGAATTATGAAATTCTTTATAAAAAAACTGATAACTCTCATTATCACATTGTTGGTCATATCCTTCCTGACGTTTACCGCTTTTTCTGTGATTCCGGGCGATGCGGCACTTTCCAGGCTGGGAAAGGACGCGACGGAAGAGCAGTTAGAGCGGGCGCGGGATGAGATGGGATTAAATGATCCACTTCTGGAGCGGTATGGAAGATGGGTGACCGATGCGATGCAGGGGGATTTCGGGGAGTCCTACCGGTATGAGGGAACCTCAGTCCGCTCCCTTCTGGCACAGCGGCTTCCGGTCACGGTGCTTCTGGCAGTCATTTCCCTGCTCATCATCACGGTGATTTCAGTTCCACTCGGAATCCTGAGTGCCCGGTTTGCCGGGAAATGGGTCGATACGCTGACGAACTGCCTGACGCAGATTCTGATGGCGGTGCCGTCATTCTTTCTCGGCATGATCCTGACCTACGTGTTTGGACTGATTCTTCATATGTTCCAGCCGGGTAAATTTATCGAACCGTCGGAAAATTTCGGAAAGTCTGCACAGTACCTTTTATTTCCAGCGCTCGCGGTGGCGCTGCCGAAGATTGCGATGGTAGTGAAATTCCTGCGAAGCTCGATTCTGACCGAGATGAACCGGGAATACGTGCGGACTGCCTACAGCCGCGGCAATACGGAAACGGCGGTATTGTACGGGCATGTGCTGAAAAATGCGATGATTCCGGTTGTGACGTTCTTTGCGATGGTAATCGCGGAGATCCTTGCCGGCAGCATCGTGGCGGAGCAGGTGTTCAGCGTGCCGGGAATCGGAAGACTTCTGATCAGCTCGATTTCCAACCGCGATTATCCGGTTGTGCAGGCGATCGTGCTGTACATCACATCGGTGGTCGTACTTATCAATTTTGCGGTTGATATGATTTATCAGGTTTTGGATCCGAGAGTCCGGACGGCGGAAGAATAGAGGGAAGACGAATGAAACGAAAGAATTATAATCTGATGATAGGGGGCGCGATCACGCTGTTCTTTCTGGCAGTTGCCCTGATCGGACAGTTCTGGACGCCGTATGGGACGACGACGATGGACTCCATGGCAGTCAATCTGGCGCCGTGTGCAGCACACCCGCTGGGAACGGACAACTTCGGGCGCGATATTTTGAGCCGTGTGATGGCGGGAAGCGGCAGCACCTTTTTTGTGGCAGTCTGCACGGTTCTGATCGGGTGTGTGTTTGGCACGATCGTCGGTGCGCTGACCGGCTATTTCGGCGGCTTTTTCGATAACCTGATCATGCGTTTCAATGATATCCTTTTATCGTTTCCGAGCATTCTTCTGGCGCTTATTTTCATCAGCCTGACGAAGCCGGGAAGCTACAACATTATTCTGGCGCTGGGAATCCTTTTTATCCCGAGTTTTGCCCGGATCGTCCGCAGTGAGGTGATCCGGTGCCGGGAACTGGATTTTGTCAAGAGTGCGCGGATCCTTGGCGCAGGGCATATCCGGATTATTTTCGCCCATATTCTGCCGAATGCGGCGGTCAGCCTTTTGACGGCGGCGGCGATCGGATTTAACAATGCGGTGCTGGCGGAGGCGAGTATGAGTTATCTGGGACTGGGAATCCAGCCGCCGGAGCCGAGTCTCGGGAGAATGCTTTACGAAGCGCAGTCGTACCTGTTCAATGCGCCGTGGTACGCGATCGGACCGGGCGTGACGATCATCCTGATTATTCTGGGATTCAGCATGGTGAGCGAGGGGCTGCGCTCGATGCAGCAGTAAGGAGGCGAAAAGATGGAACCATTGGTTGAGATAAAAAATCTGTCGATCCGTTTTCCAGAAGGAAATTCGACCTTTGAGGCAGTCAAGGGCATCAGCTTTTCGATCGGAAAAGGCGAGATCGTCGGAGTAGTCGGCGAGTCAGGGTCAGGAAAATCTATGAGTGCGCTTGCACTGATGGGGCTGCTTCCGAAGGACGCCGAGATTGCCTCCGGATCGCTCTGTTTTCAGGGAGAAGATCTGGTGACTATGAAACCGGAAAAGCGGAGACAGCTATGCGGCAGCAAAATGGCGATGGTCTTTCAGGAGCCGATGACCTCCTTAAATCCGGTATTGAAAATCGAACGGCAGGTCGGGGAAAGCCTGCGGATCCATACGAAACTCGGAAATGCTGAGATCCATGAACGGGTGGTGCAGGCACTCTCAGAAGTCGGTCTGCCGGACCCGGAGGGGCTGTGCGGTAAATACCCGCATGAGCTTTCCGGCGGCATGCGCCAGCGTGTGATGATCGCGCAGGCGATGATCAATTCTCCGAGTCTTCTGATTGCGGATGAACCGACGACAGCGTTAGACTGTGTCGTTCAGGCACAGATCCTGGAGCTTCTGCGGAATATCCACCGGACCAAGGGAACGTCGATTCTCTTTATTTCCCATGATCTGAATGTTGTGCGTGCGCTCTGCAGCCGTGTGATCGTGGTTTATAAGGGCGAGATCGTGGAAGAAGGGCAGACGGAAGACGTCCTTCTGCATCCGAAGCATGAATATACGCGCCATCTGGTGGCGTCGATTCCGGAGGGAGAAAAAGGGGAAAGCTCCGGCGGGGAGATCCTGCGCCTGACGGATTTGAACGTATTTTACGATGTGCGTGGCGGTCTGTTCCGTAAAAAAGGAAAAAAACACGTAATTCACGATCTGAACCTGTCGGCAAGAGAGGGAGAGATTGTGGGGATCGTGGGCGAGAGCGGCTGCGGCAAATCGACGCTCAGCAAGACGATCCTGGGACTTCACGACAATTATACGGGTGAGGTGAAAGTGCGTGACGGCGTCCGTCCGCAGATGGTATTTCAGGATCCGGCGGGATCGCTCAACCCGGCGCGGACGATCGGATGGATTCTGGAAGAACCGCTGCGCCTGCGCGGCATCAGGGACCGCACAGAGCGCAGGCAGCTTGTGAAAGAAATGCTTGAAAATGTCGGACTGGATGAGTCCTTTGCGGCGCGCCATCCGAGAGAGCTTTCTGGCGGTCAGAAACAGCGCATCAGCATCGGCGTGGCACTTCTCATGGATCCGCGCCTGGTGATCGCGGATGAGCCTGTTTCGGCGCTTGATGTGACGGTCCAGTCCCAGATTTTGAACCTGCTTTTGAAGCTGCACGCCGAAAAGCAGATGACCATCCTCTTTATTTCCCACGATCTGAACGTCGTGCGCGGGCTCTGCAGCCGTGTCATGGTCATTTACAAGGGTGTGATTGTGGAAGAAGGTCTGGCAGAAGAGATCTATGAGCATCCGGCGCACCCGTACACGAAACTTCTGCTGGAAGCGGCGATCGGCGGGGATACAATGGAACTGGATGCGGAGGCAGGAAAGCAGAGTGCGGAGCCTGAGAGAGACAGCCGGATGGAAAAACCTGAGCGGGGACAGACGAAAGAGAACCTTTTGGAAAATCAGGAAAAAGAGCGGTCCGTCCAGAATGCACCAAAGAAGATAGCGGGCAGTGGGGAGAAGTGTATCTTTTATGAGCGATGTCCGAAGAGAAGAGAAGCGTGTGCCCATGTGCCGCTGTCACCGGAGGCAGTACAACTTTCAAAGACACACTGGGCGCGGTGTATTCAGATAGAAGCATAATCGGATAAGCTGAAATGGAGAAAAACGAAATAGCAGCCGAAAAAAGACAGACGGTTCAGCCTATGCCAGGGAAAGCGGCATGGCTCGAATCGTCTGTCAATGTTTTTTCCTGCGGTGGGAAATCAAAGTGCGCGGCTGCTCACTGGAAGAATCCTGCTGCCCCTGCTGTGCCTCACCGGAAAGCTGCAGCGGCTCCCGGCGGTGCCGGAGTGAATGGTAAAAAAGCCAGATCAGATCCACCAGGGCGATCAGAAACGCACATCCGGCTAATAGATGAAATACCTCATGCGTCAGGGCGGGATACGGCAGAGCGGATATGATATAAGGAGAAGTCATGTTCCGCAGGGAGCTCACCGTCCAGGAGAGACTGTCCGCCATCGTCTGGAGAAGCGATTCATAGGTATCCTCGTTCAGGCGGATCAAACACCCGTTTAATGAAAGTGCTTTGCGTTCGGGCGGCTCTGGATAGCCGGAAGACGGATCGAGCAGATAGAAATGGCAGGTTCCATTTTCCAGAGAGTAATAATAATATCCGGTCTCTTTCTTTCCATCGTAGGCAGCGCACCCTGTATAATATAAGGAAGGAGCGTTCACCGAGACATAGGGCTGAGACGGGTTATAAAAATCTTCAAACTTGCACTGGCTGTTTATCGGCCGCGGGGAGTGTGAATTTTCCCCGGCATTCTGCCACAGGAGCAGGATGGACGCGATCAGCACCAGCGCCGGAAGCCACATCTGCCGGCGGTAAAAACGGCGGCTTTTGATGGGGGAATGTTTTTGTTTTTCAGTCAAATTTTTCATACGCTCTAGTATAGTCAGTTCTGCGTGGAACGTCAAGAGTTAGTGTATACGACAAAATCCTGCTGCCACCACGTTTTCTTACGGCACTTTCGGTTCCAAAAGTGCATACCTGTGAACAATTACTCCATTCATGGTCATCTGCGCGTGCTTTTTCAATTATTCTTGCAAACAGGGCGAAAAATTGCTATGATGGGAGTGCTGGCATCGGAAGGTGATTGTGCAGTAGGGGAAAGCTTTCGGTGCATGGCAGTCATTTTTGCATCGGCAATATAGAAGGAGAGGCTAAATGGACGCTTACACGAGTTTTGCGGAAGTATATGATATGTTTATGGATAATATTCCCTATGAGGACTGGTGCGGGTACCTGACTTCTCTTTTAAAGGAATATGGGATCGACGACGGTCTGGTGCTGGATCTGGGATGCGGAACCGGCACGCTGACGGAGCTTCTGGCAAAGGAAGGCTATGATATGATCGGCGTGGATGTCTCGGAGGATATGCTGCAGGAAGCAATCGAAAAACGGGCAGAATCCGGGCTGCCAATTCTGTATTTATTGCAGGATATGCGTGAATTTGAATTGTACGGGACGGTCCGGGCGGTCGTGAGTATCTGCGATTCGCTGAATTATATTCTGGATTATGACGATCTGGCGCACGTATTTTCGCTGGTCAACAATTATCTGGATCCGAAGGGAATGTTCATTTTCGACCTGAACACGGAGGCAAAGTTTCAGGCAATGGGAAGTGAGACGATCGCGGAGGTGCGCGACGAGGGGAGCTTCATCTGGGAAAATGAGTATGATGAAGAGGAGAAAATTAACTCCTACGATCTGACGCTCTTTATCTGCGAGGAGGATAACTTATACCGCCGCTATCAGGAGACGCATTTTGAGCGCGCGTGGTCGTTGGACGAGATAAAAAAGGCGCTCACAGAGGCGGGCATGGAATTTGTGGCGGCGTATGACGCATTTACGAAGAACGCGCCGCGAAAAGAGAGCGACCGAATCTATGTGGTTGCGAGAGAACATGGAAAAGAGGTATAAATGATGGAAAAGATAAAAGCAGGTGAAATAACGGGACAGACCGGAGATTATATGCTCCGTGCGACGGCGGCGAATGGTCAGATCCGCGCATTTGCGGCGACTTCCCGCGATCTGGTGGAGAAAGCCAGACAGGCGCACAATACCAGCCCGGTGGCGACCGCAGCGCTGGGACGCCTGATGACGGCAGGGGTCATGATGGGATCGATGATGAAAGCGGACCGTGATCTTTTAACCATCCGGGTCGAGGGCGATGGTCCGATCGGCGGTCTGACGGTGACAGCTGATAAGAACGGCAATGTCAAGGGCTATGTGTTCCACCCGGAGGTAATGCTGCCGCCGAATGCGAAGGGCAAGCTGGATGTGGGCGGTGCGCTGGGAGTCGGCGTCTTAAGCGTAATCCAGGATATCGGTTTGAAAGAGCCGTATGTGGGACAGACGATCCTGGTAACGGGTGAGATTGCGGAAGATCTGACTTATTACTATGCGACCTCCGAGCAGACTCCGTCCTCCGTGGCACTGGGCGTTCTGATGAATAAAGAAAATACGGTGCGCCAGGCAGGCGGATTTATCATCCAGCTTCTTCCGGGAGCAGAGGAGGCGACGATCGCGGCACTTGAAAAGACGATCGGTGAGCTGGAGCCGGTGACGACGATGTTAAATAAGGGAATGACCCCGGAGGACATTCTGGAGCTGATTTTAGGACAATTTGGTCTGGAGATTCTGGATAAGATGCCGATTCAGTTTACCTGCAACTGCACCAAGAGCCGTGTAGAAAAGGCGCTGATCAGCATCGGCGGCAGAGAGCTGCAGGAGATGATCGACGAGGGCAAGAGCATCGAAGTCAACTGCCAGTTCTGCAACAAGCACTATGAATTTAGTGTGGATGAGCTGAAAAAACTGTACGAGAAAGCTAAGAAGTAAAAAGAAATGAGATAATAGATATGGCTGCTGTGCGGAAAAAGGATATTTGGATATGTTCCGCATGGCAGGACAGAAAAAAAGGTAACTGTTCACACATGTGTGAGCAGTAACGAAAAAAGGGATACTGCCGAAGCGGTATCCCTTTTTATAATCACTTTACTTAGATCAATATAACGTATTCGCAAAATATATATCAAACATATTTGGAAAACAGGTACACTGGAAAGTTGATGATTAAAGCTTGGTTACGTTAGTAGCCTGCGGTCCCTTAGCACCGTTAACAACTTCGAACTCTACCTGAGCGCCTTCCTCAAGAGACTTGAAGCCTTCCATGTTCAGTCCGGAGTAGTGAACGAATAC